>Ga0182740_1000466_pt1 | contig 46092 bp, 41 predicted proteins | sample eDN5th37CKraftBY_FD_128872 | JGI IMG/M metagenome (GOLD analysis project Ga0182740, IMG submission 128872) | Enriched backyard soil microbial communities from Emeryville, California, USA - eDNA 5th pass 37_C Kraft BY (version 2) (version 2) | ecosystem: Environmental > Terrestrial > Soil >...
TACACGCCGGCGGATGTCGAGCGCCTCGCCGGCTCGTTCCGCATCAGGCACACCCTGGCCGAGATGGGCGCGCGGCGCCTGTGGCACCTGCTCAAGACTGAGCCCTTCGTGGCGACGCTCGGCGCGCTGACCGGAATGCAGGCCGTGCAGCAGGTGAAGGCCGGGCTGAAGGCGATCTACCTCTCCGGCTGGCAGGTCGCGGCGGACGCCAATACCGCCTGCACAACGTACCCGGACCAGTCGCTCTATCCCGTGGACTCCGTGCCGGCGGTGGTGCGGCGGATCAACAACGCGCTGCGCCGCGCCGACCAGATCGCGACGCTGGAGGCCAAGGGCGACGACACCTACTGGATGGCCCCGATCGTCGCCGACGCCGAGGCCGGCTTCGGCGGCGCGCTCAACGCCTATGAGCTGATGCGCGCGATGATCGAGGCCGGCGCCGCCGGCGTGCACTTCGAGGACCAGCTGGCGGCGGTGAAGAAGTGCGGGCACATGGGCGGCAAGGTGCTGGTGCCGACCCGCGAGGCGATCGAGAAGTTGAACGCCGCGCGCTTGGCCGCCGACGTGCTGGGCGTGCCGACCCTGCTGGTGGCGCGTACCGACGCCGAGGCCGCCGACCTGCTGACCAGCGACATCGACGGCAACGACCAGCCGTTCACCACCGGCGAGCGCACCGTCGAAGGCTTCTTCAAGACCCGCAACGGCCTGGACCAGGCCATCAGCCGCGGCCTGGCCTACGCGCCCTACGCCGACCTGGTGTGGTGCGAAACCGGCAAGCCGGACCTGGAATTCGCACGCAGGTTTGCCGAGGCGATCCATGCCAAATACCCGGGCAAGCTGCTGGCCTACAACTGCTCGCCGAGCTTCAACTGGAAGAAGAACCTGGACGACGCCACGATTGCCAAGTTCCAGAAGGAGATCGCCAGCTACGGCTACAAGTTCCAGTTCATCACCCTGGCCGGCTTCCACGCCCTGAACTACTCGATGTTCAACCTGGCCCACGGCTACGCGCGCCGGCAGATGAGTGCCTTCGTCGAGCTGCAGGAGGCCGAATTCGCCGCCGCCGACAAGGGTTTCACCGCGGTCAAGCACCAGCGCGAGGTCGGCACCGGCTACTTCGACGCGGTGACCCAGGCGATCCAGCAGGGGCAGTCCTCGACCACCGCGCTGACCGGCTCCACCGAGGAGGAGCAGTTCCACGGCGACCGGGCGGCCGCCTGACCGGTCCGTAGCGGCCGGGATGTGGGGAAACGGGCGGCCTGCGGGCCGCCCGTTTCCGTATCGAAATGTGCGCGCAGTCCCCGCGGATTGCGATGTGCCGCACGCTTTCACCGGTGCTATGCTGCCCGGATGACCCGCAGGAGCGGGGATTACCGGGGCGGCAGGGGCGGGAGATGAACGGCAACGGGGCTGCAATCAGGGCGGATGAACACGAGCAGAGCGTCGCCGCCACGGCGATGGCCGAGATCGTGCATCCGGTGCTGTCGCCCGCCGAAGCCGCCCTGTTCGCCGAATTCGGCCACGTGCGCGAGGTCCCCGCCGGGCAGGTACTGTTCCACAGCGGCGAATTCGGCAGTTCCATGTACGTCATCCGCAGCGGCATCGTCGACCTGGATTTCGGCGAGGACCTGATGGTCAAGTACCTCGGGCCGGGCGAATTCTTCGGCGAACTGGGCCTGCTGATCGGCAACCACCGCCGCGGTGCCGACGCCCAGGCCTCCACCGACGTGGTGCTGCTGGAACTGGGCCACGACGACTTCCAGCGGCTGGTGGACCGCGCCCCGGGCCTGATCGCCTATTTCCTGCGCCGCACCATCATGCGCGTGGTGTCCAACGAACAGGTGCTGATCCGGCAGCTGCGGCACCGCAACCACGACCTCGAAGCGGCGCTGGACAACCTCTACACCACCACCCACCAGCTCAACCACACCGAGGAGCTGGTGCGCACCGACGAACTGACCGGGCTGGACAACCGCCGCGGCCTGACCCTGTACCTGCAGGAATGCCGGCAGTCGCGGCGCATGCCGCCGCAGGGCCTGTTGCTGATCGACTGCGACCATTTCAAGCACATCAACGACGAATACGGCCACCTGGTCGGCGACCGCGTGCTGCAGGCGGTCGCCAACATCCTGCGCTCGGTGGTGCAGGTCGACGGGCTGGCCTGCCGGCTGGGCGGCGACGAGTTCTGCCTGCTGGTGCAGGAAGCCGATGCGGAGAAGCTGGCGCACGTGGCCGGCTTCATCCTGCAGGCGGTGCACGGGCTGCTGGAACGCGCGCAGCCGGTGCCGCGCATCTGCCCGGTGAGCATCGGCGCCTGCCTGCTCGACCCGCGCAGCGACTGGAACGACTGGTACGCGCTGGCCGACAGCGCGATGTACGAAGCCAAGCGGCTCGGCGGCAACCGGCTGCAATGGCCGCGGGACTGGCTCGGGGCGAACTGACGTGCTGCCGGAGCTGGCCATGCAGGATGCGGGGGGAACGCCGGCGACTCCCGCGCCGCAGGTGCGCACCCTGCTGCTGACCGACCTGTGCGACTCGGTCGCGCTGGTGGAGAAACTGGGCGATGCCGCCGCCGCCGAGCTGTTCCAGCGGCACGACCGTCTGGTGCTGCAACTGCAGCAGCAATGGAAGGGGCGGCTGATCGACCGTTCCGACGGTCTGCTGCTGTTGTTCGAGCGCCCGATCAATGGCTTGGCCTTCGCCATCGACTACCTGCGCGGCCTGCGCGAACTGGGCCGCGCCCGCGGCCTGGTGCTGCACGCCCGCGCCGGCATGCACGTCGGCGAAGTGCTGACCTGGCACAACAGCGCCGAGGCGGTGCAGGCTGGTGCCAAGCCGCTGGAAGTGGAAGGCCTGGCCAAGCCGCTGGCGGCGCGGCTGATGGCGCTGGCGCGGCCCGGGCAGATCCTGTTGTCGGCGGTGGCCGAATCGCTGACCCGCCGCGCGGTGCCGGAGCTGGGCGAGTCCGGCGGGCAACTGCTGTGGAAGTCGCACGGGCGCTGGCGCTTCAAGGGCGTGCCCACCGCGCAGGAAGTGTTCGAAGCCGGTGTGCCGGGCTTCGCCCCGCTGCGCATGCCGCGCAGCTCGCCCAAGGCCCGGCGCGACCTGCCGTTGTGGCGCAGCCCGCTGGCGCTGGTGGCCGAAGCGGCCCTGCTGCTGGCGCTGGGCGTCGGCATCTGGTTCGCCACCCGGCCGGAACCGGCTATCGCCTTCGCCGAGCGCGACTGGGTGGTGATGGGGGACGTCGCCAACAGCACCGGCGAATCGGTGTTCGACGCGTCGATCCGCCAGGCGGTCATGCTCGGGCTGGAACAATCGCGCTATGTGAACGTGTTGTCCGAAGGCAAGGTCCGCGAGAGCCTGGAGATGGCCAGGAAGCCGGCCGATGCCACGCTCGACCGCAGCCTGGCGGTGGACGTTGCCATCCGCGAGGGTGCGCGCGCCGTGCTGCTGCCCGTGGTGACGCGGCATGGCGATGGTTACCGGATCGCCATCGACCTGGTGGATCCGAACGCGGACAGCGTGGTGCGTACCTATCATGCCGTCGCCACCGCCCCGGACAAGGCCGCCGCCGCCGTGGACGATGTCCTCAACCAGTTGCGCAAGGGGCTAGGGGAGTCGGTTGCCGAGTTGCAGAAGTCGATCCCGTTGTCGCGCGCCTCCACCGGCAGCCTGCGCGCGCTGCGTTCCTATGCACTGGCGGAAACCGCGATGGGAAAGCGCAGTTTCGAGGAGGCGCGCAACCTGTACCAGGCCGCGGTGGAGATCGACCCCGAATTCGCGCTGGCCTACGCGGGGCTGGCGAAGCTGCACGCCCGCATCGGCGAGATGCAGCCGGCGCGCGAACAGTTGCAGAAGGCATTGGCCTTGCAGTCGCACCTGCCGCATCGCGAACGTCTGTACCTGAAGGCATGGCAGGCCGAGCTGGAACCCGGTGGCTGGCCGCTGGAGGATTGGCGCGCCTTGGCCAAGCTCTATCCCGACTCGTTCGCCGGTCTTTCCAATACCTCCTGGTACCTGCTCCAGGACAATCGTTTCAGCGAGGCCGAGCCGTTCGCCCGCGCGGCAGCAGTGCCGCAGGACCACCTGCGGATCTACCCGATGGTGCAGCTGGGCCAGATTCATATAGCGCTCAACCAGCCCGAACTGGCACTGCGAACCCTGCGCCAGGCACACGAGCTTGAGGGTAAAGGCGATGCCGATGATGCTGAGGTGGATGCATTGGTCGCGTTGCGGCGCAACGAGCAGGCCGAGCAGCTGCTGGCCAGGCTCGACAACGGCGGGGATTCGCTGCAGAGCCTGATGAACTTGCGTGCGCGCCTGCTGGTGCAAGCGGACCGGGACGATTGCGCTGCGATGCGGGCGACCGTGGTGTCCGACCGGACCAAACCGACCGTGGCTTATCTGCAGATCCACCAGCAATTGCTGTATGCCAGCATTGATGTGCTTTGCAAAAAGGACGGGATTACCCGGCTGGATGCGATTGCCAAGCAGCTTTCTCCCCTGCTGCGGAAGACGGACGATCCGGCGTGGCGGGACCACAACCTGCAGATGCTGGCCCTGATCTACCTGGCGCAACGCCAGGGACAGGGTGCCTTGGCTTCACGCCTGTTGCGTGAAAACCATGACGTGATCGAGGCGCAGCGCAGCCCGGTCGTCGCCAAGTGGTATCGCCTCGTGCAGGCGATGGCGTACCTGCAGGACGCCAGGGCTGATGCTGCGATAGCGGCCCTGCAGCCATTGCTGGATGGCAGCGAGCCCGTGCAGGCCCATGTGGTGTTGCTGGAGTCGCATCGCCTGTCGGGAGACGCCGCTGGGGCCAGCCGCCAGCGGCAATGGTTGCTGGCCCATCGCGGCCAGGCCATTGCCGAACTGATGGCGATGAAGGTGTTGCAGCCACTCAACGTGCATGACGTCGCCATGGCGGCGTCATCGGTGGATGATCTCTCTGCACCTTGATGGGCGTTAATCAACCGATGGCGTCGCCGACCTTGCCGGCCTCGAAGCAGAACACCACCGTCATCGGCATGGTGGATGCAGTCAGATAAGCTTCCAATTCGGCACGCACCTGCTGCAATTCTTCCGGTGATGCCAGCATGTCGACCTTTAGACACTCGTGGTGATCGACATCCATGCCGAGGGAGGCCAGCGCCGCAGCCGGGTCGGCGGTGAACGACGTGCGGAATGCGGCATCGTCGATCAGATGATCCAGCAAGGTGGACGCTTCGGAGGGAGTCAATCGACTTGCAGTCATGGCGCTTTTCCAAGGTGAGAACGTGATATCGGCCGTGATCGGGGCAAGTTGAGCAACCCGTGGAGCGGGCGTGGATATGCGGCACGATGGGGTATCGTGCGACCGCCATGCCGGCCGGCATGGAATGATCCGGGAAGCCGCCATGCGTGTCCGCCGTTGTACCCACCTGTTGCTGGAACCGCGCGAGCGGGTTTCGTTCGGCCTTGCCGCAATCCTGCGTGGCAAGGCCGAGGTGGACAGCGAGGTGGCCTGGGTCGCCTTGGCCGCGCATCTGGACCAGGCCGTTGCCGTGGATGCGGCCGAGTGTGCCCTGCTGGGTGCGTTCAGCGCCCGGCGCTGGCAGGAACCAAGCGAGCAGCAATGCGCCTCGCCGGCAGTGCTGCGGTTGCTGGAACTGGGGCTGTTGCTGGGCGACCAACCCGAGCATGCGCGGCATCTGGCGCGTGACCAGGCCATGTGTGACGCGCACTGGTGGCCGCTGGCGGCAGTGGCGCACCGGCATTCGCGCTGGCAGGGCGTGGACAGCGTCGGCGACATGCATGCGCGTGGCCTGGTCACGGCCAATGACCTGCGCCGCAATTTCGGCGCACCGCCACCGGCGGTACAGCCGTGCGATGGCAGCTATGCGCCGCTGCCAAGGCAGGCCGACGACGCATTCGATGCATTGCTGGGGCGCCGTGCCACCTGCCGGAACTTCGATCGCGATCGTCCCTTGCCGCTGCCCTTGCTGGCACGGCTGCTGCAACGGACGGTGATGGCGCAGGCCACCGTCGAGGCCGCGCCGGATACCGTGTTCCTGAAGAAGCACGTTCCTTCCGGTGGCGGCCTGCACCCGGTGGAAACCTACCTGCTGGTGCAGAACGTCGAAGGCCTTGCCCCGGGTTTCTATCACTACCACCCGGTCGAGCATGCGTTGCTGGCGCTGCCTTCGCCGCCCGCTGCGGAACTGGCCCGGCTTGCATGCACGATGCTGTCGGGCCAGGAGTGGTTCGCCGATGCCCCGGCGATGTTAGTGCTGGCGCCGCGCTTCGAGCGCTGCTTCTGGAAGTACCGCAACCATGCCAAGGCCTACCGCGCCGTGCTGCTGGACGTGGGCCACCTGTCGCAGGCGTTGTACCTGTGCGCCACCGAGGCGGGCCTCGGCGCTTTCGTTACCGCCGCGATCAACGAGGCCGACACCGACCAGGCGCTGGGCCTGGATGGCGTCCGGCAGGGTGCAGTGGCGATCTTCGGTGTCGGCTGGCGCGCGGCGCGGCAGCAGACCACCGAATTCGATCCGGCACACCGCGTGTGGGCGTGATCAGTCCGCCTCGAAATCCACCAGCATCGCGCCGTCGCCCACCTGGTCGCCGGCCTTGACCCGGAACCACTGCACGCTGCCGTCGGCCGGCGCCTGCAGGGTGTGCTCCATCTTCATCGCCTCCATCACCAGCAGGGGCGTGCCGCGGGCGACGCGGGTGCCGGGTTCGGCCAGCAGGGCGATGACGCGGCCGGGCATCGGCGCCAGCAGGCCGCCGCCTTCGGCTGCCGGTTGGTCGGCGTCGGCCACCGGGTCGTGCAGCTCGAAACGCAGCGGGCGGTCTTCGCCGAACAGGTACAGCGCACCGTCTTCGACAACATGGTCGCCGCGCCGGAGCCGGCCATCGACTTGCAGGGCGAAGCACCGGCCATCGGCCCGTCCGCTGACGGCGATCACGTCGTCTTCCAGTTCGACGCGCCAACCATCGTCATTGGCATGCAGTACGGCGGTGCGCCGTTGCTCGCGGTGTTGCAGCAGCACGCGGCGTGGCGCGCGGCCGCACAGACGCCAGCCGTCATTGTGTTCCCAGGCTGAGGCAGTGGTGGGTGCGGGTGCGCTCGGCTGCGTCGCCAGCACCGCCGCGATGGCCCAGTCGGCCGCGTCGGGCTCGGCGTGCTGCACATCCAGCGCCTCGCGTTCGCGCTCGATCAGCGCGGTGTCGAGATTGGCGCTGCGGAACGAATCGGTCAGCACCAGCCGGCGCAGGAACGCCGCGTTCGTGGTCACGCCGACCACCTGGCACTGCGCCAGCGCCCGCTGCATGCGCCGCAGCGCGCTGTCGCGGTCCACGTCATGGACGATCAGCTTGGCGATCATCGGGTCGTAGTACGGGCTGATCGCATCGCCCTGCTCGACGCCGGCATCCACGCGCACGTGCCCATCGGCGGCCGGCAGGCGCAGGTGGCGCAGGGTGCCGGTGGAGGGCAGGAAACCGCGGTCGGCGTCCTCGGCATACAGCCGCGCCTCGATGGCGTGGCCGTGGATGTGCAGTTCGTCCTGCGTTTTCGGCAGCGGCTGGCCGGCGGCTACGCGCAGCTGCCATTCGACCAGATCGGTGCCGGTGATCAGCTCGGTGACCGGATGTTCCACCTGTAGCCGGGTGTTCATTTCCATGAAATAGAAATCACCGCTAGGCGAGGCGATGAACTCCACCGTGCCGGCGCCGATATAGCCGACCGCGCGCGCGGCATCGGTAGCGGCCCTGCCCATCGCCGCGCGGCGCTCGGGCGTCATGCCCGGCGCGGGCGCTTCCTCCAGCACCTTCTGGTGGCGGCGTTGCACCGAGCAGTCGCGCTCGAACAGGTACACCACGTTACCGTGGCCGTCGCCAAACACCTGGATCTCGATGTGGCGCGGGCGCTCGACGTACTTCTCCACCAGCACGTGCGCGTTGCCGAACGCCGATTGCGCCTCGCGCTGGCAACTGGCCAGCGCCGCGTCGAAGTCCGCGCTGGCCTCGACCTTGCGCATGCCCTTGCCGCCGCCGCCGGCGCTGGCCTTGATCAGCACCGGATAACCGATGGCGTCGGCCTGCGCACGCAGGAAATCCACGCCTTGCTCGTCGCCGTGGTAACCCGGGGTCAACGGTACGCCGGCCTGCTGCATCAGTGCCTTGGCCGCGCTCTTGTCGCCCATCGCGTCGATGGCGCTGGCCGGCGGGCCGATGAAGACGATGCCGGCCTCGGCGCAGGCACGGGCGAAACCGGCGTTCTCGGACAGGAAGCCGTAGCCGGGGTGGATCGCCTGCGCACCGCTGCGACGGGCGGCGTCGAGGATCGCCTCGCCGCGCAGGTAGCTTTCCGCCGCGGGCGCGGGGCCGATGTGGATGGCTTCGTCGGCCAGCCGCACGTGGCGCGCGTCGCGGTCGGCGTCGGAATACACCGCCACGGTGGCGATGCCGAGGCGGCGGCAGGTGACGATGACGCGGCAGGCGATTTCGCCGCGGTTGGCGATCAGGATCTTGTCGAACATGGCAGGTCTCCGCTCGCCATTACATGCGGAACACGCCGAAGCGCGTGTCCTGCGCCGGCGCATTGAGGCTGGCGGCCAGTGCCAGGCCGAGGATGTGGCGGGTGTTGGCCGGGTCGATCACGCCGTCGTCCCACAACCGCGCGCTGGCGTAATAGGGGTGGCCCTGCTGCTCGAACTGCTCGCGGATCGGCGCCTTGAACGCCTCTTCCTCGTCGGTCGCCCACTGCCCGCCCTTGCCCTCGATGCCGTCGCGCTTGACCGTGGCCAGCACGCTGGCGGCCTGTTCGCCGCCCATCACGCCGATGCGTGCGTTCGGCCACATCCACAGGAAGTGCGGCGAATAGGCGCGGCCGCACATGCCGTAGTTGCCGGCGCCGAACGAACCGCCGATCACCACCGTGAACTTCGGTACCCGCGCGTTGGCCACTGCCATCACCAGCTTGGCCCCGTCCTTGGCGATGCCGCCGTGCTCGTATTTGCGGCCGACCATGAAGCCGGTGATGTTCTGCAAAAACAGCAGCGGGATGTTGCGCTGGCAGCACAACTCGATGAAGTGCGCGCCCTTGAGCGCGGATTCGGAGAACAGGATGCCGTTGTTGGCGATGATGCCGACTGGATGCCCGTGCACATGTGCGAAGCCGGTCACCAGCGTGTTGCCGTAGCGCGGCTTGAACTCATCGAAGCGCGAGCCATCGACGATGCGCATGATCACCTCGCGCACGTCATACGGTTTGCGCGTGTCGGCCGGGATCACGCCGTACAGTTCGCGCGCATCGAACAGCGGTTCCTCGCTGGCCTGCAACGCGACGGCGGCTTCCGGTTTGCGCCAGTTGAGGTTGGCGACGATGGCACGCACCCGCGCCAGTGCCTGCAGATCGTTGTCGGCCATGTGGTCGGCCACGCCGGAGATGCGGGTGTGCACGTCGGCCCCGCCCAGTTCCTCGGCGCTGACCACCTCGCCGGTGGCGGCCTTCACCAGCGGCGGGCCGCCGAGGAAGATCGTGCCCTGTTCCTTGACGATGACGGTTTCGTCGCTCATCGCCGGCACGTAGGCGCCGCCGGCGGTGCAGCTACCCATCACGCAGGCGATCTGCGGGATGCCCTGCGCCGACAGGTTGGCCTGGTTGTAGAAGATGCGGCCGAAGTGGTCGCGATCGGGGAACACCTCGTCCTGCAGCGGCAGGAAGGCGCCGCCGGAATCCACCAGGTAGATGCAGGGCAGGCGGTTCTGCTGCGCGATCTCCTGCGCGCGCAGGTGCTTCTTCACCGTGACCGGGTAATAGGTGCCGCCCTTGACCGTGGCGTCGTTGGCGACGATCAGGCATTCCACCCCGGACACGCGGCCGATGCCGGCGACCATGCCGGCGCCGGGCACCGGATCGTCGTACATGCCGTGCGCGGCCAACGGCGCGATTTCGAGGAACGGGCTGCCGGGGTCGAGCAGGGCGTCGATGCGCTCGCGCACCAGCAGCTTGCCGCGCGCGGTGTGCTTGGCGCGTGCCGCGTCGCTGCCGCCAAGCGCGGTGCGCTCCAGCGTCGTGCGCAGGTCATCGACCAGCGCCTGCATCGCCGTGCGGTTGGCTTCGAAGGTTTCGTTGCCGGGTTGCAGCTGGGTTTTCAGTACGGTCATGGCGGTGGTTCCTGCTGTTCCCTTCTCCCATCGGGAGAAGGTGGCGCGAAGCGCCGGGTGAGGGGCGAGCGGAGTCCAGATGTCTGAACTATCTTGACTCCATTACCCCTCACCCCAACCCCTCTCCCGTGGGGAGAGGGGCTTCGTTCACTGCGGCGTTGAGTTACGCGGTGCGCTGGAACAACTCGCGCCCGATCAGCATGCGGCGGATTTCCGAAGTGCCAGCACCGATCTCGTAAAGCTTGGCATCGCGCCACAAGCGCCCGGCCGGGTATTCGTTGATGTAGCCGTTGCCGCCGAGGATCTGGATCGCCTGCCCGGCCGCCCACGTCGCCTTCTCGGCCGAATACAGGATCGCGCCGGCCGCATCCTGCCGCGTGGTGTGGCCCTGGTCGCAGGCGCGCGCCACTGCATACACATAGGCGCGGCAGGCGTTGAGGCCGACGTACATGTCGGCAATCTTGGCCTGGATCAACTGGAACGTACCGATCGCCTCGCCGAACTGCTTGCGCTCGTGCACGTAGGGCAGCACCACGTCCAGCGCCGCGGCCATCAAGCCCAGCGGGCCGCCGGACAGCACCACGCGCTCATAGTCCAGCCCGGACATCAGCACCTTCACGCCGCCGCCCACGTCGCCCAGCACGTTCTCGGCCGGCACTTCGCAGTCCTCGAACACCAGCTCGCAGGTGTTGGACGAACGCATGCCCAGCTTGTCCAGCTTCTGCGCGGTGGAAAACCCCTTCATGCCCTTTTCGATGATGAAGGCGGTGATGCCGCGCGAGCCGGCGTTGGCATCGGTCTTGGCATAGACCACCAGCACGTCGGCGTCCGGGCCGTTGGTGATCCACATCTTGTTGCCGTTGAGCACGTAGTGGTCGCCGCGCTTGTCGGCGCGCAGCTTCATCGACACCACGTCCGAACCTGCGCCCGGCTCGCTCATCGCCAGCGCGCCGACGTATTCGCCGCTGCACAGCTTCGGCAGGTACTTGTGCTTCTGCGCCTCGCTGGCGTTCTTGCGCAGTTGGTTGAGGCACAGGTTGGAGTGCGCGCCATAGGACAGGCCGATGCCGCCGGAGGCACGCGAGATCTCCTCCATCGCCACCACGTGCGCCAGGTAGCCCATGCCGGTGCCGCCGTACTCGGCTTCCACGGTCATGCCCAGCAGGCCCTGCTCGCCGAGCTGGCGCCAGAGTTGGTTGGGGAAATGGTTGGTGGCGTCGGCCTCTTCGGCCAGCGGTGCGATCTGCGCGGCGGCGAACTGCGCCACGCTCTCGCGCAGCAGGTCGATTTCTTCGCCCAGGTCGAAGGACAGGGTAGGGACGTGCATGAAAGCTCCGTTGCGGCATGGCGGGAAGGCGCACCCGGATGGGGGGCGACGGCGGGCCGTCGGTGCGGGCGTTCGGGTGCAGCCTAGCGGCTTGGATCAAAAAAGTGAATACTGATTCAAGAATTGAACCATGAGTCACCCAATGGCCTACAAGCGGTCGCAACTGATGGAACGGCGCCTGGCCGGCAACCGCGAGCGCATCCTCGCCGCCGCACGCCGGCTGGTCGCCGCCGGCGGCTACCGCAACGCGCCGGTCACCGCCGTGGCCGCCGAGGCTGGGGTTTCCACCGGGCTGATCTACCGGCACTTCCCGTCCAAGGCCGAGTTGTTCGTGGAAGTGCTCACCGCCGCGGTCGAGCATGAGCTGCGCATCCTTTCGGCCATCGCCGACGAACCGCTTCCCGCGGCGCAGCGGCTGCAACGCGCGGTGGCCTCGTTCGTGCGCCGCGCACTGGCCGGTCCCGGCCTGGCCCATGCCTTCATCGCCGAGCCGGTGGACCCGGACGTGGACGCCGAGCGCATCCGCTGCCGGCGGCTGTTCGGCGACGTGTTCAAGCGCATCCTTGGCGACGGCGTCCGCGACGGCGCATTCCCGGCGCAGGACCTGGACGTGGGCGCGGCCTGCATCGTCGGCGCCTTCACCGAGGCGCTGGTCGGGCCCACCGCGCCCAGCCGCGACGGCCAGCGCGACGGCGAGCACCTGGTCGAGGCCATCGCCGCGTTCTGCCTGCGTGCGGCCGGCGCATGACCGGCTTGCCCGTTGTGGCCGGTGCCCGGCGCTGGTTTATACTCGGCGAGTAGCTGTGGTCCATCGACTACTCGCCAGGGGTAAGAAGACGTGCGGAATTACGACCTCGAATTTCTGAAGCGGTTCTCCATCGTGATCGGCGTGCTGACCGTCATCGCGATCGGCCTGATCTTCTTCGCTTCGTTCCTGCAGGGAGCCATCCCGACGGAAGAGTCGGCCAATGCGGTCAAGCGCACCGAGGAGCGCATCGCGCCGGTCGGCGCGGTCTATGCCGGCAGCACCGGTGCCGCGGCGCAGGCCGCCGCTGCCGAAGCCGCCGCAGCCAAGGCCGCCGCCGGTGGTGGCGCCTACGACGGTACGCTGGACGGCAAGGTGATCTTCGACAAGCTCTGCACCGCCTGCCACCTGACCGGCGTGGGCATGGCGCCGACGCTGGACCACGCCCACTGGGACAGCCGTATCGCCCAAGGCACCGAAACGCTCTACAAGCACGCCATCGAGGGCTACACCGGCCCGGATGGCGGGGTGATGCCGCCCAAGGGCGGCAACCCGGGGCTCAGCGAAGAGCAGATCCACGCGACCGTGGACTGGATGCTGGCCAACCTGAAGTAAGCTGCTTCCGCAACGAAGCCGCCGCGCCGCCTTCCGGGCGGCGCTTTCGTTTCCGTCCCGCAAAGGTGCCGCCCATGCGCCGATCCGCCGTATTCCTCGCCATTGCCACGATGGCCGCCATCCCGGCGTACGCCGCCGCATCCGACGCGCCACCGCCGCTGCTTGCCATCGGCGCGGTGCAGGGCAGCGGCGAACGCAGCCCGCACGATGGTGGGCGCGTCACCATCGAAGGCATGGTCAGCGCCGACCTGCGCGCCGGGCTGGGCGGCGTGTTCGTGCAGGACGCCGGCGATGGCGATGCGGCCACGTCCGACGGCCTGTTCGTGCGGATGGGGCCGGAGCCGGCCGCGCGGCCGGGCCAGTGGCTGCGCATCACCGGCACCGTGCAGGAGCAGCCGGCCGGCAAGGGCGACACCAGTCTGACCACGCTGCAGGCCGACAAGGTCGTGGCGATCGCCGCACGCCCGGCGCCGGCGGTGACCATGCTGCGGGACGTGCCGCCCAGCTGGGAAGCGCTGGAGGGCATGCAGGTACGCATCGCCGTGCCGCTGACCCTGGCCGGCCAGGACGGATTGCAGCGCTATGGCGAACTCACCGCCGCCTTTGGTGGCCGCCTGTGGCAGCCCAGCGAGCTGGCGGCCGCCGACAGTGCCGAACATGCGGCGGTGGTGGCCGACAATGCACGCCGCCGGCTGCGCCTGGATGATGGCAACGGCAAGCGCGACCCCGGCAACGTGCCTTACCTGCCGGAGGGCGCGGTGCTGCGCACCGGCATGCAGTTGCAGGGCATCGAGGGCGTGGTCGACCAGCGTTTCGACGACGGTTACCGGTTGCAGCTGACCCGTCCGCTGCAGCTGCCGGCGCTCGAGCGCCCACAGCCGCCGCAGGTGGCGGGTGGCCTGCGCATCGCCGCGTTCAACCTCGAAAACTACTTCAACGGCAATGGCCGCGGCGGCGGCTTCCCGACCCTGCGCGGCGCGAAAACGCAGGAACAGCTGCTGGCGCAACAGGTCAAGCTGGTCACCACCATCGGCAGCCTCGGCGCCGACGTGGCCGCGCTGATGGAACTGGAGAACGACGGCTACGGCCCGGATTCGGCCATCGCGCAGCTGGTGCGCGCGCTCAATGCGGCGGCCGATGACGGCGACTGGCAGTTCGTCGATGCCGGCAAGGGACCGGGCGACAACCCGATCCGCGTCGGCATCATCTACCGCGCCTCACGCATCACCCCGCTGGGCAAGCCGGCGGTGCTGGAGCGCGAACCGTTCGGCGAGCGCAGCCGCGTGCCGCTGGCGCAGGCCTTCCGCATGGGCCGCAAGGGCATGCCGTTCGTGGTGGTGGCCAACCACTTCAAGTCCAAGGGCTGCTCCGATGCGACGGGCGCCGATGCAGACCAGAACGACGGCCAGGGCTGTTGGAACGCGACCCGCGTCGAATCGGCACGGCTGTTGAACCAGTGGTTGCAGGGCGACCCGACCGGCAGCGGCAGCCGCGACGCGGTGCTGCTGGGCGACTTCAATACCTACGCGATGGAAGACCCGATCCGCCGCTTGCACGCCGATGGCTGGCAGGATGCGTTCAAGGTGGCCGGCGTGGCGCAACCCTACAGCTATGTCTACAACGGCCAGACCGGTCGCCTCGACCACGCCCTGCTCAATCCGGGCATGGCCGCGAGGTTGAAGGGCGCGGCCGAATGGCACATCAATGCCGACGAGGCCGATGACGTCGGCTACCCGGGCCGCAACCTGCCGGGTCCGTGGCGCAGTTCCGACCACGACCCGTTGCTGCTGGGCTTCGACGACCCGTAGGCGAATGCCCCGCTGCAGCCGGCGCGTGGCTCAGTCGTGGCCGTGCCGTCGGCGCAGCGCGTTCCACAGGTGGGTGCCGGCCAGCATCAGGCTGCCGGCGACGGTCAGCCCGGTTTCGGCCTTGGCCAGTGGCCAGCCAAGTGCGCCCGCCGCCAGCAACGACAGCCCGCAGCCCGCCAATAGCCACATCGAACCGGGCAGGCATTGGCGCCGGTGCGTGCGCCACAGCGCGTAACCGGTCACGGGCATGGCCAGGGCGACGAACAGCCCGTGCACCCATTCGGCCTCGCTCCAGGCGCCGAGCAGCGGCAGCAGCGAGGCCAGCAGCGGCAACGCCAGGCAGTGCAGCAGGCACAGGCCCGACAAAGCGATGGCCGAGGCATCGGCCCAAGTGGCGGCATTCTTCATCGCTGCTTCCTTTGTTGTTTTGTTATATAGTAACAAAATAATCCGGAGCCTTCGCCATGCCTTTGCCGCCAACGAAGCGCGCGCTGCACTGGATGCCCATGTGTGCTCGACGACGGGAGCCCGACGGCGATCAGCCGGCGGCGCCGCGTGCGATCAATGCGATGGCAATCACCGCCAGCCCCAGCCCGATGCGGTTCCAGCGGCTGGTCTTCTCGCCGAAGGCGAAGATGCCGACCAGCGCACCGAGGCAGACCACGCCGATGTTCATGCCGGCGAAGATGGTGGCCGGGCTGTGCGGCAATGCCTGGTGCGCGCGCACGTAGAACAGGATGTTGCCGAAGTTGAGCGCGCCCAGCAGCAGGCCGAAACCGAGGTTGCGCGCGCCCAGCCGGCTGCGGCCGCCGAAGTGGCGCTGCAGTTGCCACCCCAGCATCAGCACGAAGGCGATGGCGAAGCTGGCCAGCAGCGCGGCGGTGGCCGGCGTGCCGGACAGCGCCACCTGCTTGAGCAGCACGTCGATCAGCGCGAACCCCACCCACACCGCCAGCAGCCAGCGCCAGCCGCCGGGCGCGGCGACCGTGGCCTCGCCGCTGCGCGCGCTGACCCCGGCGATCGCCAGCAGCCCCAGCCCCAGCCCGGCCAGCTTCCAGCCGTTGGCGTGTTCGCCGAACAGCACGAAGGCCGCACCCAGCGACAACAGCAGCGACAGCCGCTGCGCCACGTCGCTGCGCACGATGCCGGCCTCGCGCACCGCGCGCGCCAGCACCAGGAAGATGCCGGGCAGCGCCACCGCCAGCCCGAGCAGCGCCGGCCACGGCGCATGGCCGCCCCGCAGCGATTGCAGCGAGGGCTTGAGCAGCAACAGCGACAGCACGCTGGCGGCCAGGTAGTTCCAGGTCACCGCCTGGGCGATGTCGATGCCGCGCCGCGGCGCCAGTTTCAGCAGGACCGAAACCAGCACGCTGCAGACAACGCTCGAAACCAGGAAGTGCATCGCGTCGGGGCTACCGTGGGCAAGGGGCGGCGATGAAGCCGCCGGGCGGGGCCGGTATCATGCCCGAATGCAGACTCCCACATTCCCCACCGAATCGGCGGCGCTGGTGCTGGATGGCCCGGCCGGGCCGCTGGAAGTCGCCGTCGACCCGGCCGACGCCGAGGCCGCGGCGCAGTCCGCCGTCGCCGTCATCTGCCACCCGCTGTCCACCGAGGGCGGCAGCATGCACAACAAGGTGGTGACGATGGCCGCGCGCGCGCTGCGCGAGCTGGGCGTGACCACGGTGCGCTTCAATTTCCGCGGCGTCGGCGCCTCGGCCGGCACGTTCGACAATGGCGAGGGCGAGCAGGACGACCTGCGCGCGGTGACCGCATGGGTGCGCGCGCAGCGCCCGGACTGCGCGCTGTGGCTGGCCGGCTTCAGCTTCGGCGCCTACGTCTCGCTGCGCGCCAGCGCCGCGCTGCAACCGCAGGCGCTGATCTCGATCGCCCCGCCGGTGGGCCGCCGCACCTGGGATTTCGACGGGCTGCAGCCGCCGGCGAACTGGCTGGTGGTGCAGGGCGATGCCGACGAAGTGGTCGATGCGCATGCGGTCTACCAATGGGTGGAGTCGCTGGCCAGACCGCCGCAACTGGTGCGCATGCCCGACACCAGCCATTTCTTCCATCGCAAGCTGATCGACCTGCGCGGCGCGATCCAGCATGAAGTGCGGCGCTGGCTGCCCGACGGCAGCTGCTGAGCATGGCGGCGACGACCCCTTCGCAGCGCTACGCCGCCGGCGTGGCCCGTGGCGACTGGCGCGACGACCCGGCCCAGCATGCGGCGCTGGCCGAGCTGGACCGCATCCACGAGGCCCTCGTCGATACCGAGCAGGACGGCTGGCTGGACCGGCTGTCCGCCTTCTGGAAGAAGCCCGAGGCGGTGCCGGGGCTGTATTTCTGGGGCGGTGTCGGCCGCGGCAAGACCTTCCTCGTCGACCTGTTCTACGACGGCCTGCCGATCAGGCAGAAATACCGCACCCACTTCCACCGCTTCATGCGCGGCATCCACGAACGGCTGCGCGAGCACCAGGGCCAGAGCGACCCGCTGGCGAAGATCGCCCAGGAATGGCGCAACAACCTGCGCGTGCTGGTGCTGGACGAGTTCTTCGTCACCGACATCGGCGATGCGATGCTGCTGGCGCGCCTGCTCGAACGCCTGTTCGCCGAGGGCGTGACGCTGGTGACCACCTCCAATACCGCGGTGGAGAACCTGTACCTCGACGGCCTGCAGCGCGACAGCTTCCTGCCGGCCATTGCGTTGTTGCAGAAATACTGCGTGGAGCTGTACGCCGAGGGCACCGAGGACTACCGCATGCGCGCGCTGACCCGTTCGCCGGTGTACCGCGCGCCGCTGGAAGGCGACGGCGATGCGTGGCTGGCCGGGCGCTGGAAGGAGCTGAGCGGCGGCGAGGACGCGCGTGCTGGCAACATCGTCATCGAGGGCCGCAAGATCCCGGTGCGCGGGCGCGGCAAGAGCATCGTCTGGTTCGATTTCCCGGCGCTGTGCGAGGGCCCGCGCGGGCCTTCGGACTACATCGAGATCGCGCGCGAGTTCAACACCGTGCTGCTCGGCGGCATCCCGCACTTCGACCGCATGAACGAGGACGCCGCGCGCCGCTTCGTCAACCTGATCGACGAGCTGTACGACCGCCAGGTCAACCTGGTGTGCACCGCGCAGGACGCGCCGCCGCTGCTGTATTCGGGCACCCGCCTGGCCGGCGCCTTCGAGCGCACCGCCAGCCGTCTGATCGAGATGCAGAGCGCAGAGTACCTGGGTACCGCGCACCGCCATTGAGCGGTGCGCTCCGGCAAGAGGATGTGATCTCCGGAAATAAATAGTTTGCTATTTAATTTCTCACGATGTAGATTGAGGGCATGGCCTCCCGCACCGCCGCCGCCGATCCCTCGCTGCTCCGCCTGGACAGGCAGCTGTGCTTCGCGCTGTATTCGGCGAACCTGGCGATGAACAAGCACTACCGGCCGCTGCTGAAGGAGCTGGGCCTGACCTATTCGCAGTACCTGGTGATGCTGGTGCTATGGGAGCGCGACGCGCTGACCGTCTCGGAGATCGGCGAGCGCCTGTTCCTGGACTCGGCCACGCTGACCCCGCTGCTCAAGCGCCTGCAGGCGGCCGGCCTAGTCACCCGCACCCGCGCCCGCGAGGACGAGCGCCAGGTGATCGTCGCGCTTACCGCCGCGGGCCGCGCGCTGCGGCGCAGGGCCGAACAGATCCCGGAGCAGGTGATGTGCGCGGTCGGCTGCGCGCTGGACGAACTGGCCGCGCTCAAGCGGCAACTGGAAACCCTGCGGCTGAACCTGGAGCAGGGGCCATGAACCGAACGCGACGCTTTCTTCCGCCTGAAGAATAGTGTGCTATTTGATAGCGAATTAATATTGCCGCCCGTGGCGCCCGGCACCCCCTTTCCCAGCGCGCCACCCGAGTACCGGAGAAACACCATGTCACTGGAAAAAGTCGCCTATACCGCCCAGGCCCACGTCAGCGGGGGCCGCCAGGGCCGCGCCCGCGGTGAAACCGGGCTGGAACTCGAACTGAGCACGCCCACCGAGCTGGGCGGCGCCGGCGGTGCCGGCACCAATCCCGAGGAGCTGTTCGCCGCCGGCTACGCGGCCTGCTTCATCGGCGCGCTGAAACTGGTGGCCAGCCGCGGGAAAGTGTCCTTGCCGGGCGAGGTCTCGATCGACAGCCAGGTCGGCATCGGCCCGCTGGGCGACGGCTTCGGCATCCAGGTCGAGCTGCGCGTGCGCGTGCCCGGCCTTGCCCGCGAGCAGGCGCAGGCGCTGGTCGACAAGGCGCACCAGGTGTGCCCGTACTCCAATGCCACCCGCGGCAACATCGACGTGAACCTGGTCGTGCTCGACTGAGCCTCGCGGCCGGCCTTCTCCCTTGCCCCGCGCAGGGGCAGGGGAGGTGGGCCAGCCGAACCGGAGATGACCGGGTGCCGGCCCGATGCCGGCGCTCGACCCCATCGGCGGCAGTGGTCCGTTCCTGCCTGTGGATGCAACGACGCACCCCCAGTGGAGGAACCGATGAAACACGCATACCCGTCCCCCCGCCGTCTGCCGGCTTCCTCGATGGCGTTCGCCCTGACGCTGCTGGCCGGGTGGCCGGCGCTTGCCGCCGAACCGCTGTGGCCGCAGCCGGCCGGCGTGGTCCCGGCACAGGCAGCACAGGTGCAGCACCCGCGGCGCCAGCGCCAGACCGCGCCGAACTTCCGCGCACCCGCGGCCACCGTATGCAGCGACACACCGCGGATGCGCGAGGTGGCCGATCCACAGCCGCAACCGCCGCGCCGCGAACGCGGTGAGCCGGCACTGGCGGAGAAGGCGTTGCATGACGGGGCACGGCTGGAAGCCGCCCCATCGCCGCCGGCCCCGCCCGCGCCGATGCCGGCCGCCGCGCTCGATTCGGTGGCAGTCAGCGGCGCCCATGCCGAGCGCTTGTCGCCGCCGCGCCGGCCGCTGCCGCCGATACGCCGGCAGCAGGCGCCGGTGACCGCCGGCGTGGTCGATGACAACGCCGACTTCGGCGGTTTCCTGCAGTTCCTGCAAGGCCATGACGAGTCGGCGCGGTTGGGGCGCGACGTGACCGTGCGCCAGCGCCTGCGCGTGGTCGATGCACAGGGCCGGGCGGTGCCCGACGCCGAGGTCGCGGTGGCCTCGGCCGATGGCGCGCGCATGTGGGCGCGTACCGATGCCGGCGGGCAGGCGTGGCTGCACCTGAACGCCTTCGACGACCGCGATTCGGCCAGCTACCGCATCGACGTGCGCCGCGATGGCCGGCAGGCGCAGGCACAACTGCGGCGCGGGCAGAAGAACGCGCTGGAAGTGGTGCTGCCGGTGCAGGCGACGCCCGAACGGGCGCGGCTGGACCTGGTGTTCATGGTCGATGCCACCGGCTCGATGGGCGACGAGATCGACAAGCTGCGCGGCTCGCTGCGCGACATCGTGCGCGGCATCGAGCAACTGCCCTCGCGCCCGGACGTGTGCCTCGGGCTGGTCACCTACCGTGACCGCGGCGACGACTACTTCGTGCGCAGCTGGGACCTGACCGGCAATGTCGCCGCGTTCCAGCAAGTGCTCGACGGCGTGCGCGCCGGTGGCGGCGGCGACATGCCCGAAGCGATGAACGAAGCCTTCGACCACGCGGTGCAGGCGCTGGACTGGCGCGGCCCGGCGACCACGCGCCTGCTGCTGTCGCTGGCCGACGCGCCGCCGCACATGGACTACCCGCAACCGCATTACGACCAGACCATGCTCGCGGCGCTGGGCAAGGGCATCAAGGTGTTCAGCGTGGCCGCGTCGGGGCAGGACAGCATCGGCGAGATCGTGCAGCGGCAGATCGCGCAGTACACCGGCGGGCGCTTCATCTTCCTCACCTACAAGGACGCGGCCGACCCCGGCAGCGGCCCCGGCAGAGAGACCGTGCACGAGGTGTCCAATTACTCGGTGGATACGCTGGACAAGCTGGTGGTGCGGCTGGTGCGCGAGGAGCTGGCACAGTTGCCGTAGCGCAGGGTCTTGGCCCGGCGGGGGCATTCCCTGCGACAACGCCGGGCTTTCGAAGGTAGGTCGGGGCTACGCCCCCGACATCCGGCCAACTCGAACATGTCTTCGTCGGGGGCGTAGCCCCGACCTACGGCAGGGTGATGCCGTTGTCCGGCGCCTGTTCCTTCGCCACCGGCGCCGGCGCATCGTCGCCGCTGACCCGCATCATCCGCAGCGGCTGGCCGTCGTAGCGGAACTCGAGCGCCGACTGTATCCGGTCCAGTGCCAGCACCTGGGTGCACAGGGACTGCGCATGCTGTTCCAGGGCGCGTGCGCGCGCTTCGATCTTCGGCTCGAGCTCGGCTTCGATCTTCTCGGTGCGTTTCTCGATGCGTTCCTCGCTGCCGGTGAGCATGGTCCACAGCACGCCGCGGGCGATGGAACCCTTGAGCGATTCGGCCGCATCCTGCACGCGCTGGTCGAAGCCCTCGCCGAACAGGTCCTGCTCCCAGCGCCCACGGCCGATGGTCGAGGCGACGAAGCGCTCGGCGTCCCTGCGCAGGACGCGCACCTTGCGCGAATCGAACTTGCCGGTCAGGGAGCCATGGACGACGTCCAGCACGTCGAAGCTGATCCCCACCGATTCATTGGCGATGCCGGTGACCGCCGGCATCAACTGGCGCACCCCGGCCTCGAGCACGCGCAGGCGTTGCGCATCGGCGTCGCTGACCGCCTGCATGTGGCCGTCGATGCTCAGCTGGCCGTCGTGGAACACGATCTCGCGCGGGGTGGCGTCGTGCCGGCGCAGCCAGATGCCGCCGCCATCGACCAGCACGTCGTAGTCGGTGCCGACCCCGCACTGGCTGGAGGACAGTTCCGGCGACTTCAGCGTGTCGGCGCGGGCGGCCAGCGGCGGCAGGGCGAGCAGGGCGGCGGTGAGGAGCAGGCGGCGCATGGGGACATCCGTGTTCGGGCGGGCGTGGGCGCAGCATCGCCGACGGGCCTGGCGGCAGCGCCCGCCGGAAGTCATGGCGGTGCAACCGGACGGTTGGACGATGAATGCGCAGGGAGTTTTCCCACCCTTGAATCGGCTTCCCGGGGCTTGACTGCGCAACCGCGGCGAGCAGGCCAACGCGCCCGTGCCGGCCCCGGCAGGGCAGATCGCTTGCGCCCCAAGGGAAACGCGGTTATCCACAACATTTGGCGTTGACCCCGTCATTTACCCCCACTATCTTGTGGCCCGTCGGTTCCGGGGATTCCCCGGATTGAAAGGGAAGCCGGTCCAAACCCGGCACTGCCCCGCAGCGGTAGGTGGAGACGAGGTCGCGATTTCGCACTGGGGCGGTGGCCCTGGGAAGCGGCGGCCAAGGTGGCCGGGAAATATTCCCGCCGCATCCACGAGTCCGAAGACCTGCCGACAGCCGCGCGATGCACGCCGCGCGGTGCCGGCCGCGGAATCTCCGGGGGGAGATGGCTGGTGCAGCAGGGCCTCCCGCATGGTTTCCATGCCGGTCGCAGGCCGTGCGACACCGCGCTCCCACCCTGTGCTTCCGATGCCATCCGCGCCTGCGAGGGACAGGCCGGGCCCGTGCATCCCCGCATGGAGACGCCAGATGTCGCAGACCCCGACCGCCGAAGCAGTGGCCGCCACCCCGGCTTTCGACCTCACCCCGCCGCCGACCGCCACCGCCATGAGCGTGGCCAAGCGCAACGGCAGCACCGAGCCGGTGGACCTGAACAAGATCGTGCGCGCCATCCAGCGCTGCTGCGAGGGCCTGCATGCGGTCGATCCGATGCGCGTGGCCACCCGCACCATCTCCGGCCTGTACAACGGCGCGACCACGCAGGAACTGGATGAACTCTCCATCCGCACCGCGGCGCTGCTGATCGGCGAAGAGCCCGAATATGGCCGCCTGGCCGCGCGGCTGCTGGCGAATTTCATCGCCAAGGAAGTGTCCGGGCAGGAAATCCACGCGTTCTCGCAGTCGGTGGGCCGCGGCCATGAAGTGGGGCTGATCAACGACCGCCTGCTCGGCTTCGTGCAGACCAACGCGCGCAAGCTCAACGACGCCATCGACCCGTCGCTGGACTTCAACTTCGACTACTTCGGCCTGCGCACGCTGTATGACCGCTACCTGCTGCGCCACCCGCACACGCGCAAGGTGATCGAGACGCCGCAGCAGTTCTTCCTGCGCATCGCCAGCGCGCTCTCCGAGGACGTGCCCGAGGCGTTGGCGCTGTACCAGCGGCTGGGCAACCTCGACTACCTGCCGTCCAGCCCGACCCTGTTCAACGCCGGCACCTGCCACGAGCAGCTGTCCTCGTGCTTCCTGCTGGATTCGCCGCAGGATTCGCTGGAATCCATTTATGCGAAGTACGGCGACATCGCGCAGCTATCCAAGTTCAGCGGCGGCATCGGCGTGAGCTACACCCGCGTGCGCTCGCGCGGCTCGCTGATCAAGTCCACCAACGGCCACTCCAACGGCATCGTGCCGTGGCTGAAGACGCTGGATTCGTCGGTGGCCGCGGTCAACCAGGGCGGCAAGCGCAAGGGCGCGGCCTGCGTGTACCTGGAAACCTGGCACGCCGACATCGAGGATTTCCTCGAGCTGCGCGACAACGCCGGCGACGATTCGCGCCGCACCCACAACCTCAACCTCGCCAACTGGGTGCCGGACCTGTTCATGCAGCGGGTGGAGGCCGACCAGGAATGGTCGCTGTTCGACCCGCGCGTGGTGCCGGAATTCACCGACCTGTACGGCGAGGCATTCGAGCGCGCCTACCTGCAGGCCGAAGCGCAGGGCAAGGCCGCGCGCACCATTCCCGCGCGCAAGCTTTACGCGCGGATGATGCGCACCCTGGCCGAGACCGGAAACGGCTGGATGACCTTCAAGGACAAGTGCAACCGCGCCAGCAACCAGACCCTGCGCGCCGGCAACGTGATCCACCTGTCCAACCTGTGCACCGAGATCCTGGAAGTCACCAGCGCCGAGGAAACGGCGGTATGCAACCTCGGTTCGATCAACCTCGGCAATCATCTGGACGAGCATGGCGACTTCGATTTCGACAAGCTCGCCGAAACCGTGCGCCTTGCGGTGCGCCAGCTCGACCGGGTGATCGACCTGAACTTCTACCCGATCGAGACCGCGCGCCGCGGCAACCTGCGCTGGCGCCCGGTGGGGCTGGGCTGCATGGGCCTGCAGGACGTGTTCTTCCGCAAGCGGCTGGCGTTCGACTCCGACGCCGCGCGTGCGCTGTCGGCGAAGATCGCCGAGGAAATCTACTTCCACGCGCTGGAGACCTCGTGCGAACTGGCACAGGAACGCGGCAGGCATGCCTCGTTCGCCGATACCCGTGCGGCCAGCGGCGCCTTGCAGTTCGACGCCTGGAACGTGGTGCCGGCCGACGCCGCGCGCTGGGATGCATTGCGCGAGCGCATCCAGCAGCACGGCCTGCGCAACTCGTTGATGATCGCCATCGCCCCGACCGCGACCATCGCCTCGATCGCCGGCTGCTACGAGTGCGTGGAGCCGCAGGTGTCCAACCTGTTCAAGCGCGAAACCCTGTCCGGCGACTTCCTGCAGATCAACCGCTACCTGGTCGGCGAACTCAAGCAGCTCGGCCTGTGGACGGCAGAGATGCGCGATGCGATCAAGCTGGCCGACGGCTCGATCCAGAACATCGCGCAGATTCCCGAAGCGCTGCGCACGGTCTACCGCACGGTATGGGAGCTGCCGATGCGCTCGCTGATCGACATGGCCGCCGGCCGCGGCGCCTTCATCGACCAGTCCGCCTCGCTCAACCTGTTCATGGAAAGCCCGAACATCGGCGCGCTGTCGTCGATGTACATGTACGCATGGAAGCAGGGCATCAAGACCTGCTACTACCTGCGCTCGCGCCCGGCCACCAAGATCGCCAAGACCACCGTGTCCAGCTACACCCCGGCGCAGGCCGTGGCCTGCTCGCTGGAGAACCCGGAGGCCTGCGAGGCCTGCCAGTAAACGCCTGAATCCCCTCTCCCCGCGGGAGAGGGGTTGGGGTGAGGGTACGGCGAAGCCGCCCTCACCTCCTTGCCGAACCCTCACCCGGCGCCCCGCGCCACCTTCTCCCGAGAGGAGAAGGAAATGGAGTCACCCCATGTCCGCACAACCCCGCCAGATGCTGCTCGATCCCGGTTTCGAACTGACGCTGCGTCCGATGCGCTACCCGGATTTCTACGAGATGTACCGCAACGCGATCAAGAACACCTGGACGGTCGACGAGATCAACTTCCAGATCGACATCACCGACCTGCACCACAAGATGTCGCCGGCCGACCGCCACCTGATCCACCGCCTGGTCGCGTTCTTCGCCACCGGCGATTCCATCGTGTCCAACAACCTGGTGCTGAACCTGTACCAGCACCTCAACGCGCCCGAGGCGCGCATGTACCTGTCGCGCCAGCTGTACGAGGAAGCGCTGCACGTGCAGTTCTACCTGACCCTGCTCGACAACTACCTGCCCGACCCGGAGGAGCGCTTCAAGGCCTTCGCCGCGGTGGAGAACATCGAATCGATCAAGAAGAAGGCCGACTTCTGCTTCAAGTGGATCGACTCGATCCAGGGCCTGAAGCGCATCGAGACGCGCGAGCAGCGCCGCCAGTTCCTGCTCAACCAGATCTGCTTCGCCGCGTGCATCGAGGGCCTGTTCTTCTTCGCCGCCTTTGCCTACGTCTATTACTTCCGCTCGCGCGGCCTGCTGCCGGGCTTGGCGTCGGGCACCAACTGGGTGTTCCGCGACGAGAGCTGCCACATGGAGTTCGCCTTCGAGTGCGTGCGCACCATCCGCGCCGAGGAGCCGGACCTGTTCGACGCGCGGATGGAACAGCAGGTCTACGACATGCTGGAAGAGGCGATCGAATGCGAGGTGCAGTTCGCCGAGGACGTGCTCTCCGGCGGCGTGGCCGGCATCTCCACCCGCGACATGCGCCAGTACCTGCAGCACTGCGCCGACAACCATTTCGCCAAGCTCGGCATGGACAGGAAGTACAACGTGCGCAACCCGCTGCCGTTCATGGAACTGCAGGACGTGCAGGAGCTGACCAACTTCTTCGAGCGCCGCGTGTCGGCCTACCAGGTCGGCGTGCAGGGCGAGGTCGCCTTCGACATGAACTTCTGAAGCAGGGCGGGGGAAACCCCGCCGGTCCGGGCGTGGCGCCATGCGGGCGTCACGCCCGGCATCGCCGGTCCTGCGTATCCTGCACCACGCCGCCGCACTCCACGATCCCGCCATGAACGCCGCCGACACCACCGTCCCGCCCACCGAAGTCCGCATGGCGGAAATCGTCTTTCCCAACCACACCAACCACATGGGCACCCTGTTCGGTGGCCAGGCGCTGGCGTGGATGGACAAGGCCGCCTTCCTCGCCGCCGCCCGCTACTCGCGCCGCACGGTGGTGACCGCGCGCTCGGACCAGGTCGATTTCAAGCTGCCGATCCGGGTCGGGCAGATGGTGGAAACCATCGGCCGGGTGGTGCGGGTCGGTCGCAGCTCGATGCACGTGGAGGTGGAGCTGGTCACCGAGGACCTGCTCAGCGGCGCGCGCCAGCTGTGCACCAAGGGCACCTTCGTGATGATCGCGCTGGATGCCGAAGGCCACCCGACCGGGGTGCCGGTGCTGCCGCTGCCGCGGGATTGAACCGGGGCGCCGCTTCGGCCCGGCCGCCAAGACGCAGTGATCCACCGGCCCGGTTGATGCGCCGGCCGATGGACGCTGCAATGGCGCACCCCATCGCCGGACCCCCCTTGCCGTGAGCCTGTTGTTTTCGCCGTTGCAGCTCGGCCCGTTGTCGCTGCCCAACCGCATCGTGATCGCGCCGATGTGCCAGTACGCCGCCGATGACGGCCGCGCCAGCAGCTGGCACGGCCAGCACCTGGGCATGCTGTCGCAGTCCGGCGCCGGCCTGCTGATCCTCGAAGCCACCGCGGTGGCGCCGTGCGGGCGCATCAGCTGGGCCGACCTGGGACTGTGGGACGACGCCACCGAGGCGGCGCTGGGCGAGGTGCTGGCCTCGCTGCGGCGCTGGTCGCCGATGCCCATCGGCATCCAGCTGGCCCATGCCGGGCGCAAGGCCTCGACCGCGCGCCCGTGGGAGGGCGGTGCCGCCATCGCCCCGGACCAGGCGAATGGCTGGCAGGTGCTGGCGCCTTCGCCATTGCCGTTCAACGAAGGCGATCCCGTGCCGCAGGCACTGGACGCGGCCGCCATCGATGGCGTGGTGGAAGCGTTCGCCGCGTCCGCCCGGCGCGCGGCGCGACTGGGTCTGGAGTTGATCGAGATCCACGCCGCGCACGGCTACCTGCTGCACCAGTTCCTGTCGCCGCTGAGCAACCGCCGCGACGACGAGTACGGCGGCCCGCTGGAAAACCGCATGCGGCTGGTGCTGCGTGTGTTCGACGCGGTGCGCGCGGCGGTGCCGGCCGGCGTCGCGGTGGGCGTGCGCATCTCCGCCAGCGACTGGGTGGAGGGCGGCTGGGACGTCGCGCAGAGCATCGCGCTGGCCCGGGCGCTGGAAGCGCGCGGCAGCGATTTCATCCACGTCTCCAGCGGCGGGCTCGACCCGCGCCAGCAGATTCCGGTCGGCCCCGGCTACCAGGTGCCGCTGGCCGAGGCGATCAAGGCGCAGGTGCGCACGCCGGTCATCGCCGTGGGCCTGATCACCGAGGCGCGGCAGGCCGAGGCGATCCTTGCCGAAGGCCGTGCCGATGCCATCGGCATCGCCCGCGGCGTCCTCTATGACCCGCGCTGGCCGTGGCATGCGGCCGCCGAACTGGGCGCGAAGGTGGAAGCCGCGCCCCGCTACCGGCGTTGCGAGCCGCACGGCCTGCGCGGGTTGTTCGCGTAGGTGCCGGGCTTGCCCGGCACGGGCTTTGCCGGGAAGACCCCGTGCGGGGCAAGCCCCGCACCTACAGGGATCGTCTTTGCGTAGGCACCGGGCTTGCCCGGTGCGGGCTTTGCCGGGAATGCCCCATGCGGGACAGGCCCCGCATCCACGGGAATTCGCCTTTTCGCGGGCACCGGGCTTGTCGTTTGGTTTCCCCGGAAAATTTTGCCCGCCGCTAGACTCGGCGCGATGCGCCCCGACTACATCCTCACCCTGTCCTGCCCGGATCGCACCGGCATCGTCTACCGCGTTTCCGGCCTGCTGTTCGAGGCCGGTTGCAACATCCTCGACGCGCAGCAGTTCGGCGACGAGGAAAGCGGCCGTTTCTTCCTGCGCGTGCATTTCGACATGGCTTCGGCAGGCGAGGAGCCGGCGGTGCGCGGGCGCCTGCAACGGCTGGGCGAGGACTACGCGATGGACTGGCAACTGCACGACGCGCGGCGCCGCGCGCGCCTGCTGGTGCTGGTCAGCAAGCAAGGGCATTGCCTCAACGACCTGCTGTTCCGCGCACACAGCCGCCAGCTGCAGGTGGAGGTTGCGGCGGTGGCATCCAACCACGCCGATTTCGCCGCGCTGGCCGGGTCCTACGGGATACCGTTCCACCACCTGCCGGTGAGCGCGGACAACCGCGCGCAGCAGGAGCGGCAGATCCTCGATCTGGTCGAGCGCGAGAACATCGACCTGGTGGTGCTGGCGCGCTACATGCAGATCCTCTCGCCGCAGCTGTGCGCGGCGCTGGCCGGGCGCGCGATCAACATCCACCACAGCTTCCTGCCCAGCTTCAAGGGCGCCCAGCCCTACCACCAGGCGCATGCGCGCGGGGTCAAGATCATCGGCGCCACCGCGCACTACGTGACCTGCGACCTCGACGAAGGCCCGATCATCGAGCAGGACGTGGCGCGCGTGGACCACGCGATGACCCCGCGCGACCTGGTGCGGCTGGGCAGCGACACCGAATCGCTGGTGCTGGCCCGTGCGGTGCGCCGCCACGTCGAGCACCGCATCCTGCTCAACGCGCATCGCACGGTGGTGTTCCGGTGATGCCGGTTGCGGGTCTGCTGCCCGCCTGCAGGTGGGTGCCGGCCGTTGGTCGGTACTGTCGAACGGCCGGCAGTGAGCCCATCGGCGCTTCGCGCCGCCGCCACGACCAACGGTCGGGCGCTACCGGGATACCACGAGGGAAAGAGAGTCCCTGGCGGTATCCCCGCAATCAAAGAACCGCAATTCCGGCGGCCGCGAGCGCCTGCCGCGTGGCGGCGTCGTTGCCCGCATCGACCGGGCGCGTCAGGTCCCAGTGGAAACCCACGCGGAAGCCGGCTTCCACCGCATCCTGCGCGCTCCACAGCACGCAGTAGTCGCGCGCCAGCCCGCACACGTGCACTTCGGCGATGCCGCGTTCGCGCAGCCAGCCGGCCAGCCCGGTGGCCGGGCGGCCGCCGTCCGGGCCGACGTTTTCGCGAAAGGCGCTGTAGGAATCCACCTGCCGGTTGCTGCCCTTGCGCAGGATCAGGTCGGCGCGGTTCCAATCCACTTGCGGATGCAGCGCCGCGCCGGTGCTGCCCTGCACGCAGTGGTCCGGCCACAGCATCTGCGGATGGCCGTGCAGTTCGATGGTCTCGAACGGCGAATGCCCGGCGTGCCGGCTGGCGAACGAGGCATGGTCGGCCGGGTGCCAGTCCTGCGTGGCGACGACGGTGGCATAGCGGCGCGCCGCCAGCAGTGCGGCGATGCCCGGCACGATGGCGTCGCCTTCGGCGCAGGGCAGCGCGCCGCCGGGCATGAAGTCCGGTTGCAGGTCGATGACCAGCAGGGCGGTGTCGTTGCGGTGCATCGCGCAGGTTCCGTGGTGGGCGACTACTGTAGCGCCGCCGTGCAGTGCCCGACGCGCTACCTCGTGAGAGGCCTTGCGGCCGCAGGGTCTACACTGCGTCAGGCGCCACAGGAGAGATCACATGAGCCTCGATCGTCTTGTCCCGATGCAGCCCGTCGCCAGCATGCCGGAAAGCGTGTCGTTCTACGAGAAGCTGGGCTTCGTCGTCGAAGACCGGAACGACGCATGGGGGTGGGCGATGTTGCGCTGTGGTGACGCGCGGCTGATGCTCGATCAGTCCATCAACCTTCATCCCGGCATTCCCAGGATATCGGTCCTCTACCTCTATCCGGAGAACCTCCAGGAGTTCCATCAACGCGCCCGGGACAACGGCTTGGCCGTGCCCGGGATGGATGACACTTTCTACGGCATGACCGAGTCCCGCATCGAGGATCCGGACGGCAACCGCCTCTGGATCGGCAAGGCCAGGTGACGCCCAACAATTCATTTCATTCAAGCCGGTGCCGTTTCGTGGCCCGGCCTGATTCAGGCGACGGACCGCCATGACGCGCCGGAGGCGACGATGATCCAGTGGTGGGAAATGGGCCTGCGGCTGCTGCTGGCGGCCTTGCTGGGTTCGGTGATCGGCATCAACCGCGGGCGCCTGGAATGGGCGGCTGGGCTGCGCACGCACATGCTGGTGTGCGTGGGCTCGGCGCTGGCGATCATCGTCTCGGCCTTCGGTTTCTTCGACGTGCTGGGCCAGCCCAACATCGTGCTCGACCCCTCGCGCATCGCCGCGCAGGTGGTCAGCGGCGTGGGTTTCCTCGGTGCCGGCACCATCCTGTTCCTGCAACGCGAGCAGGTGATCCGCGGGCTGACCACGGCGGCGGGCCTGTGGGCGGTAGCGGCGGTCGGCCTGGCCGCCGGCGCCGGCCTGTACGCCGCGGCGGTGATGGCCACGGCGCTGATGTGGGCGATCCTGGCCCTGCTCAAGCCGTTGGAACAACGCTACCTGCGCCGCCGCGCGCGCAGCGGCCGCCTGCGCCTGCGGGTGGCCGCCGGCACGCCGCTGGCGCGGGTGGAAGCGGCGGCCGCCGACGCCGGCCTGCCGGTCAAGCGCATCACCCTGCGCCCGCGCGCGCAGGGCGACGACATCGTCGACATCGACTGCGATCCGCCGCTGCCGCGCGCGCAGCTGCTGGCCAAGGCCGAGCTGCTGGGTGGCGTGGAAGGCGTGGTGTCGGTGGAACTGGCCGGGCCGGCCACCGCCTGAGGTTCCAGCCGCGGAAATCCCGTGGGAAGGAGGCCGGTTCCGCGGCCCCGTGCCGGCACGGTCGGGGAGTCGAGTATCCCTGCCACCAGCCCCCGGCTTGATCCATGTCAAACAACATATTGTTGTTTTCATGAATCATGTCCACAACATCTTGTGGATTGAAGGGGCTGTCAATGGAGCCAAGCACTTCCCCGGCCACGGCCGGGCGGCATCTGGTCGATTCGATTTCCTCGGTCGAGGAATACCTGAGCCGTGCCGACTGGCGGGTCAACGCCAATGCCAACCAGGGCTATTCGCTGGGCGGGCTGATCCTGAACGCGGCCGGCAAGGTCACCGCCAACTACTGGCTGGAGCGGGTCTATCCACCGGAGATCGGCCGCGCCCACCGCGAGGCCGACCTGCACATCCACGACCTGGACATGCTGGCCGGCTACTGCGCCGGCTGGTCGCTGCGCACGCTGCTGTACGAAGGCTTCAACGGCGTGCCCAACAAGGTCGAGGCTGGCCCGCCCAAGCACCTGTCCTCGGCGGTGGGGCAGATCGTCAACTTCCTCGGCACCCTGCAGAACGAATGGGCCGGCGCGCAGGCGTTTTCCTCGTTCGACACCTACATGGCGCCGTTCGTGCGCAAGGACGGGCTGTCCTACGACGAGGTGCGCCAGTGCATCCAGGAGCTGATCTTCAACCTCAACGTGCCCTCGCGCTGGGGTACGCAGACGCCGTTCACCAACCTCACCTTCGACTGGGTGTGCCCGGATGACCTGAAGCAGCAGACGCCCTTCATCGGCGGCGAGGAAATGCCGTTCACCTACGGTGAACTGCAGGCCGAGATGGACCTGATCAACCGCGCCTACATCGAGGTGATGAGCGCGGGCGATGCGCGCGGCCGGGTGTTCACCTTCCCGATCCCCACCTACAACATCACCGCCGATTTCCCGTGGGAATCGGAGAACGCGCGACTGTTGTTCGAGATGACCGCCAAGTACGGCCTGCCGTACTTCCAGAACTTCATCAACTCCGAGCTGGACCCGGGGATGATCCGCTCGATGTGCTGCCGTTTGCAGCTGGACCTGCGCGAGCTGCTCAAGCGCGGCAACGGCCTGTTCGGCAGCGCCGAGCAGACCGGCAGCCTCGGCGTAGTGACGATCAACTGCGCGCGGCTGGGCTACCTGCACCGCGGCGACGAGGCCGCGTTGTTCGCACGGCTGGACGAACTGCTGGAGCTGGGCCGGCGCAGCCTGGAGATCAAGCGCAGCACCATCCAGCAGCTGATCGACGACGGCCTGTACCCGTACACCAAACGCTACCTCGGCAGCCTGCGCAACCATTTCTCGACGCTGGGGGTGAACGGCATCAACGAGATGATCCGCAACTTCAGTGGCGATGCGCACGACCTGACCAGCGAATGGGGCCACGCCTTCGCCCTGCGCCTGCTCGACCACGTGCGCGCGCGGATGGTGGCGTTCCAGGAAGCCACTGGCCAGCTCTACAACCTCGAAGCCACGCCGGCCGAAGGCACCACCTACCGCTTCGCCAAGGAGGACCGCCGCCGCTGGCCGGACATCCTGCAGGCCGGCAGCGCCGACAAGCCGTACTACACCAACTCCTCGCAGCTGCCGGTGGGTTTCACCGACGACCCGTTCGAGGCGCTGGAACGACAGGAAGCGTTGCAGGCCAGGTACACCGGCGGCACCGTGCTGCATCTGTACATGGGCGAGCGCATTTCCAGCGGCGAGGCCTGCCGCGAGCTGGTACGGCGCGCGCTGAGCCGCTTCCGCCTGCCGTACATCACCGTCACCCCCACCTTCTCGATCTGCCCGGTACACGGCTACCTGGCGGGCGAGCACGAATTCTGCCCGCGCTGCGACGAGCGGCTGCTGGCGGAAACCCGGGCGGCCGCCATGTCGCCTACCACCGACGACGTTATGTCCCACGAGGAGACAACCGCATGAACACCATCGCCATTCCCGCAACTCCCGCCGCCACCGCGCCGCTGCGCGACGAAGACCGCCAGCGCTGCGAAGTGTGGACGCGGGTGATGGGCTACCACCGCCCGGTATCCAGCTTCAACATCGGCAAGCAGGGCGAGCACGCGCAACGGCGCTTCTTCAGCGAAACCCCGGTGCGTCGGGCGGCATGATCCGCGTCGGTGGAATGACGCCGCTGACCAGCATCGACTTTCCCGGCGGGCTGGCGGCGGTGTTGTTCCTGCAGGGCTGCCCGTGGCGCTGCGGCTACTGCCACAACCCGGAACTGCTGCCGGCGCGCGGGCCGGTCGAGTTGGACTGGGCGCAGGTCGAGGCCTTCCTGCAACGCCGCCGCGGGCTGCTCGACGCGGTGGTGTTCTCCGGCGGCGAGCCGACCGCGCAGGCCGCGCTGCCGGAGGCCATCGCGCGGGTGAAGGCGATGGGTTACCGGATCGGCCTGCACAGCGGCGGCATGTACCCGGCGCGGCTGCGCCGGGTGTTGCCGCAGCTGGACTGGATCGGGCTGGACATCAAGGCCCCCGCCGAACACCACGACGCGGTGACCGGCCGCCGTGGCAGCGCCGGCCCGGTGGGCGAAGCGCTGGACGCGGTGCTGGCCAGCGGCGTGGCCTACGAATGCCGCACCACCTGGCACCCGACGTTGTTCCCGGTGCAGGCGCTGTACCGCCTCGCCGAAGGGCTGGTCGCGCGCGGCGTGGCGCATTGGGCGTTGCAGGAGTGCCGCGGCGAAGGGCGTGCCCGCATCGCCGAGGACGACGTGGACCTGCATTGCCTGCGCGCGGGTTTCGCCAGTTTCTGCTTCCGCCGCGGGTGAGCCCGTGGCGATGATGGAACGCGCCGCCGCGATGCACGGCGGCGCGTTCGTGTGTCACGCGGCAACCGCCTCGCCGCGCATCTCCCGTGCCGCCTCGACCAGCGCGGTCAGCGCCGCCCGGGTTTCCGCCCAGCCGCGGGTCTTCAGGCCGCAGTCCGGGTTCACCCACAGCTTCTGCGCCGGCAGGACCTCGGCGGCCTTGCGCAGCAGGTCCACCATCTCGCTGCGGTCGGGCACGCGCGGCGAATGGATGTCGTAGACGCCGGGGCCGACCTGGTTGGGGTAGTCGAAGCGCGCGAACGCATCGAGCAGTTCCATCCGCGAGCGCGACGTCTCGATCGAGATCACGTCCGCATCCAGCGCCGCCACCGAGTCGATGATGTCGTTGAACTGCGCGTAGCACATGTGGGTGTGGATCTGGGTGGCGTCGCTCACGCCGCTGGCGCTGATGCGGAAGGCTTCCACCGCCCAGCCGAGGTAGGCCGGCCATTGCGCGCGGCGCAGCGGCAGGCCTTCGCGCAGCGCCGGCTCGTCGATCTGGATCGCGGCGATGCCGGCCGCTTCCAGGTCGTTGACCTCGTCGCGCAGCGCCAGCGCGATCTGCCGGCAGGTCTGCGCGCGCTCCTGGTCGTCGCGCACGAACGACCATTGCAGCACCGTCACCGGGCCGGTCAGCATGCCCTTCATCGGCTTGTCGGTCAGCGACTGCGCGTAGTGCGACCAGCGCACCGTCATCGGCGCCGGGCGGCTGACGTCGCCGTAGATCACCGGCGGCTTCACGCAGCGCGAGCCATAGCTCTGCACCCAGCCGTTGCCGGTGAAGGCGAAGCCGTCGAGCTGCTCGCCGAAGTATTCGACCATGTCGTTGCGCTCGAACTCGCCGTGCACCAGCACGTCCAGCCCGATCCGTTCCTGCTCGCGCACGCACTGCTCGGTCTGCCGTTCGAGGAAGGCCTCGTAGTCGGCGTCGGCGAGCTTGCCGGCCTTGTTGCGGGCGCGCGCCTCGCGTACTTCCAGTGTCTGCGGGAACGAGCCGATGGTGGTGGTGGGGAAGGGCGGCAGGCGCAATGCCGCCGCCTGCAACGGCAGGCGCTGCGCGTGCGGGGTGGCACGGGTGGCGTCGGCGGCGGTGAGTGCGGCCACCCGCGCCTTGACCGCGGCGTTGTGCACGCGCGGCGAACGCCGCCGGGCCTCCACCGCCTCGCGCGCCTGCGCCAGCGCGGCCTCGGTGCCGGCGTGGCCGTCGAGCGCGTCGGCCAGCAGCCGCAGCTCGTCGAGCTTCTGCCGCGAGAACGCCAGCCAGCCGCGCAGTTCCGCGTCGAGCTTCTTTTCCAGCGCCAGGTCGACCGGGCAGTGCAGCAGCGAGCACGACGGCGCCAGCCACAGCGGACCGTCGCCGCGGTGGCCGCGCGCGTAACGGGCGAGGATCAGCGCGTTGTCCAGCGGGTTGCGCCAGATGTTGCGGCCATCGACCAGCCCCAGCGACAGCACGCGCCCGGCCGGCAGCGCGCGCAGCACCGCATCGAGCTGCTCCGGTGCGCGTACCAGGTCCACGTGCAGGCCTTGCACCGGCAGCGTGGCGGCCAGCGCGAGGTTGTCGTCGAGCGCGCCGAAATAGGTGGCCAGCAGGATGTCCGGGTGCGGTGCTTCGGCCAGATGGGCGTAGGCGCGCTCGAACGCGGCGCGCGCGGCGTCGTCCAGATCCTGCACCAGCACCGGCTCGTCCAGCTGCACCCACTGCGCGCCTGCATCCTTCAACGCCGCCAGCAACTGCACGTAGACCGGCAGCAGCGCGTCGAGCAGGTCCAGCGGGTGGCTGCCGTCGGTGGTCTTGGACAGCAGCAGGAAACTCACCGGCCCGAGCAGCACTGGGCGGGTTTCGATGCCCAGCGTCCTGGCCTCGCGGTACTCGGCCAACGGCTTGTCGCCGCGCAGCGCGAAGCGCTGGCCGGCGTGCAGTTCCGGCACCAGGTAGTGGTAGTTGGTGTCGAACCACTTGGTCATTTCCAGCGCGTGCAGGTCGATGCCGGGCTTCTGCAGGCCGCGCGCCATCGCGAAGTAGGCGGCCAGCGGATCGCGCTCGGCCAGGGCGCGGTAGCGCTCGGGAATGGCGTCGAACAGGAACGCGGTGTCGAGCACGTGGTCGTACAGCGAGAAATCGTTGCTCGGCGGCAGGTCCACGCCGGCCTCGCGTTGCAGCTTCCAGTGGCGCGCGCGCAGTCCGGCGGCGGTGGCCTGCAACTGCGCGGCATCGCTTTCGCCGCGCCAGTGGCTTTCCAGCGCGCGCTTGAGTTCGCGGCGCGCGCCGATGCGGGGAAACCCCAGGTTGGTAACGCTAGTCATGACACTTTCCTCATTGCATGGGCATTGAGGAACGAAGGAACCGCGCGCTGCCGCAACGGCCACCGGGCCGTGCCATCACCACGCCAGCGACCTTCGCCCCCGCGGGCGAACCGGGTTCCGTGGCGAAGGCAGGCAGGGCCGCCACGCGGGGACGCGCGTGCGGTCCGGCCACCTCCCCGCGGAGACGCCAGGTCGAAACAGGAGGCGACGCGCCTCCCGGCCCAGGCCGGTATTCGGGCTGATGGACGTGGACGCGGCTGCGTCCGCCTAGTGGCCGTCGCTTCCCGGGCGCGGCGGCCCAGTGCTGATTTGACGGCGGTCGTTTCCATTCACCGCTGCGGGGCAGCTCCGGAATGGCGGGCCTTGCGAGCGCGCTTCACCGGATTCCCGTTTAATTTCATCCCTTCATCCGAATGAAGCGATGAATACCTTCGGCGCGCACAAGATAGGCGCGCACCCGCTGCCGGTCAAGCGCGGGCGTGCCGGGGCCGGGAGCGGCCCGGTTCAGGCGCTTCGTTTACCCTTGGCGTCCCCCGCGCCAGCCGGGGCCGACTTCCCCACGGACACGTTTCGCCTTGCAGCCGCTCCACGACCCGCGCTACGCCGCCTCCCTGCGCCTTTCGGTGGCGCCGATGATGGACTGGACGGACACCCACTGCCGGGTGTTCCACCGCATCCTCGCGCCCGGCGCTCGGCTGTATACCGAGATGGTGCACGCCAATGCGGTGATCCACGGCGACCGCCGGCGCCTGCTCGGCTTCGATGCCGGCGAACATCCGCTGGCGCTGCAGCTGGGCGGCAGCGAGCCGGCCCTGCTGGCGCAGGCCGCGCGCATCGCCGCCGACTGGGGCTACGACGAGGTCAACCTCAACTGCGGTTGCCCGTCCGACCGGGTGCAGGCCGGGCGCTTCGGCGCCTGCCTGATGCGCGAGCCGGAACTGGTGGGCGAGTGCGTGGCGGCGATGGTCGCGGCGGTGGACATCCCGGTCACGGTGAAATGCCGCTTGGGCGTGGACGAGGACAACGACTACGACGCCTTCGCCGCCTTCGTCGACCGGCAGGTACGGGCCGGCGCGGCGATGATCGTCGTGCATGCGCGCAATGCGTGGCTGAAGGGGCTGTCGCCGAAGGAAAACCGCGAGATCCCGCCGCTGCGCTACGACTGGGCGCACCGCCTCAAGCGCGAGCGCCCGGCGTTGCCGGTGGTGCTCAACGGCGGCCTCGCCACGGTGGAGGCGGCGCAGGCGCAGATGGCGCACGTCGACGGGGTGATGCTCGGCCGCGCCGCCTACCACGACCCCTACGTGCTGCATGCGCTGGAAGCGGCGCAGACCGGTGCGCCGCTGCGCAGCCGCGAGGACCTGCTGGAGCAATTGCGCCCGTACGTGGAAGCGCAACTGCAGCGCGGGCTGGCGCTCAAGCACATCGCCCGCCACCTGCTCGGGCTGTACCACGGGCAGCCGGGCGGGCGCGGTTTCCGCAAGGTGCTCAGCGAAGGAGCGCACCGCCCCGGTGCCGACTGGTCACTGCTCGAACAGGCGGTGCAGGTCACCCGGGAACAGGCCGAACGCGCCGCGGCAAGCTGAATGGGGCCAGACGAAGGGCAGCCAGAGCGCTGTTTCGTGGGCAGGGTTCATATCGGATTCACCCCTAAAAATCAAGAATTTGCGGCAGTTTGGCAGGGCTCGAACGGTTCCCCGTGGACTCCTGCTTTCACGTATTTTGAACGTTCCGTCGCAGTCCGATAGGATCACCCCATGCTTCCGCTTCAGCGTCATCTCCCGCTCGTAGTCGCCGCCGTGGCGCTGGCCGTCGTGGCCGCCACGCCGGTGTCCGCACAGGAAGCGCGCAAGGAACCGGCGGACCTCGGCATGCGCATGGCCGCGCCGCGCATGCAGGTACAGAACAGCGAGCGGCCGCAGCCGCGTTCCTCGTTGTCCGATTCGGTGCGCCGCGTGCAGCGCGAAACCGGCGGCCGCATCCTCGGCGCCGAGCGGGTGCCCTACGACGGGCGCGACATCAACCGCGTGAAGTACATGGACGACCGCGGCCGGGTCCGCTACATGGACGACGAGGCCCCCGCCGCGCGCATGCGTGGCCCGGGCGGCCCGGCGCAGGGCCGCCAGCGGTCACCACGCGCCGATAACTCCTGAACTGGCATAGTCCGCCGTACCGCAATCCGCACAATGCCCGGCACCGAGCCGGCCAAAGCAATCAGGGAGAGTTCATGCGTATCCTTCTGGTCGAAGACGAAGCCCCGCTGCGCGAGACCCTGGCAGCCCGGCTCAAGCGCGAAGGCTTTGCCGTCGATGCGGCGCAGGACGGCGAGGAAGGCCTGTACATGGGCCGCGAGGTGCCGTTCGACGTCGGCATCATCGACCTCGGCCTGCCGAAGATGTCGGGCATGGAGCTGATCAAGGCGCTGCGCGACGAGGGCAAGAAGTTCCCGGTGCTGATCCTGACCGCGCGTTCGAGCTGGCAGGACAAGGTCGAGGGCCTCAAGCAGGGCGCCGACGACTACTTGGTCAAACCGTTCCACGTTGAGGAGCTGCTGGCCCGCGTCAACGCACTGCTGCGCCGCGCCGCCGGCTGGAGCAAGCCGACGCTGGAATGCGGCCCGGTGGCGCTGGACCTGGCCGCGCAGACGGTCAGTGTCGGCGGCAGCAACGTCGACCTGACCAGCTACGAGTACAAGGTGCTCGAATACCTGATGATGCACGCCGGCGAGCTGGTGTCGAAGGCCGACCTGACCGAGCACATCTACCAGCAGGATTTCGACCGCGACTCGAACGTGCTGGAAGTGTTCATCGGCCGCCTGCGCAAGAAGCTGGACCCGGACGGCGAGCTCAAGCCGATCGAGACCGTGCGCGGCCGCGGCTACCGCTTCGCGATCCCGCGCAACCACGAAGGCTGATCCACCGCACCGCGCGCCTGCAATGGTCTTTGGCCGTCTCTGGTTCTTCCGGCGCTGGCGGCCGCGTTCGCTGCAGGCGCGCCAGCTGCTGTCCGCGTCGGTCGGCCTGGTCGCCTTCCTGGCATTGGCCGGCTACGCGCTGGACGCCTCGTTCGGCCAGGCCGCGCGCGACAACCTCAGCGAGCGCCTGAAGAACTACGCCACCGCCTATGCCGGCGGCATCGACTTCACCCGCGACCGCTCGCTGTACATCCGCGAGCAGCCGCCGGACCCGCGCTTCGACGTGCCCGGCAGCGGCCTGTACCTGCAGGTGGTGATGCCGGGTGGCCACGGCAACTCGCTGTCCGCCGAGGGGCCGATCCTGCCCGAGGTCGGCACGCGCATGCTGCGGCCGCGGCAGGAGACCTTCGAGGGCCCGCTGCCGATCACCCAGATCGACGGCAGCCCCGGCGAGGTCTACCGCTACGGCATCGGGCTGGTGTGGGGCGGCGACGGTGGGCCGGAGGCCGAGTTCCCGTACACCATCTACGTGCTGGAGGATTCGCGCGCGCTGGGCAAGCAGCTGCGCGTGTTCCGCAACGCGGTGTGGTTCTGGCTGGGCGTCACCGGCCTGATCCTGCTGCTGCTGCAGACGCTGGTGCTGCAATGGAGCCTGCGCCCGCTCAAGCACGTCATCAACGAGCTGACCCGGGTGCAGCGCGGCGAGCGCGAGCGCATGAGCGAGATGCACCCGCGCGAGCTGGAGCCGCTGACCGACAGCATCAACGCCTTCATCGAGAGCGAGCGCGAGAACCTGGAGCGCCAGCGCAATACCCTGGCCGACCTGGCGCACAGCCTGAAGACGCCGATCGCGGTGCTGCGCACGCAGCTCGACGGCGGCGCCGACGAAACCGCGTTGCGCGAGGAACTGGACGTGCAGCTGCAGCGCATGAACAACCTGGTGTCCTATCAGTTGGCGCGCGCCGCCTCGTCCGGGCACAAGCTGTTCTCCGCGCCGGTGCCGATCGAGGCCAGCGCCGAGGAGATCGTGCGCGGGCTGGAAAAGGTCTATGCCGCCAAGGGCGTGCTGTGCGAGTTCGAGCTGGAGCCGGGCGTCAAGTTCTACGGCGAGGCCGGCGACCTGCAGGAGCTGCTCGGCAACCTGCTGGAGAACGCCTTCAAGTGGGCCAGGCGCCGGGTGCTGCTGACCGCGCGACCGATCCCGTGTGCGCCGGGGCGCCGCGCCGGGCTGGAACTGGCGGTCGATGACGATGGCCCCGGCATCGCCGAGGACAACATCGCCAAGGTGCTGCAGCGTGGCGTGCGCGGCGACGAGCGCGTGCAGGGCCACGGCATCGGCCTGTCGATCGTGCAGGACCTGATCCGCGACTACCGCGGCGAACTGCAGGTCAAGCGCTCGACGGAACTGGGTGGCGCGCGCTTTGAAGTGAAGCTGCCGTCGGGCCTGTGAGGGAGCCGTAGGAGCGACGTGAGTCGCGACCTGACTTCAACGGGAAAGCCCGGTCGCAACTCACGTTGCTCCTGCAACAATGGTCAGGGCAGCAGAGCGTGCGCGCCGGCGAACGGCGACGGCCCGTAGAAGCGCCGCAGGTGCGCGGCCACCGCCGGCATTTCCCGTTCCAGTAGCCGTGGCGCGGAGAAGTGGTATTCGCTGGCCACCGCGAAGAATTCCTCCGGCGCCTCGGCGGCATAGGGATCGATGGCGGTGTCACGGCCGGCATCCACCCGCGCGCAGAAGGCATCGAAGCACTGCTGGAAATCGCGCGCCCATTGCCGCTGCCAGTCGCGCGGCAGCGGCGGGGTGCCGTCCATCGCGCCATCGAGCACGTCGATCTTGTGCGCCATCTCGTGCACCGCCACGCAGAAACCGGCCTGTGGGTCGGCGATGTCGGCCTGCACGTCGGCCCACGACAGCAGCAACGGGCCGCTGTCCCAGGCCTCGCCGATCAACTCGTCGTCCCATTCGTGCAGCACGCCGGCGGCATCGGTATGGCTGCGGCGCACGCGGAAGGCATCCGGGTACACCACCAGTTCCGACCAGCCATGCAGGCCTTCGCGGCCGAACTCGAGCAGCGGCAGGCAGCACAGCGCGGCCAGCAGCAGGCGCTGGGCATCGTCCAGTTCCAGCCCCGCGACCGGGGTGATGGCCTTGCGCTGCAGGAACAGCAGTACCAGCCCGCGCAGCCGCGCGATGCGCGCGTCGTCCAGCGGCCGCAGCCATGGGCAATCCCGGCAGACCTGCCGCCAGAGCGCGTCGTCGAGTTGGGCGGGCGTGCGCCGCCAGCGGCGCAGGAACGACTGGATCAGCGGAACATCCCCGGCAGCAGCCGGTGCCACTTCGGCGCGCGAAGGCGCGGGATCACTTCCTCGTCGCTGCCGCCACCGGCCTGTTGCGGCGGCGTGGGCGGCACGGCGTGCTTGGCCGGCGGCGGAGTGTTGGCCAGGTTCACCGATGCGGCCGGCGCCGCCACCCGCTCCACCTCGCCGGGCGCGTAGCTGCAACCGCCGGATGCCGGGCTGTCGAATGCGTCCGCGGCATGCGCGGCTGCGGCCAGGGGAGCCAGCAGCAGGATCAGGCAATGGGCGGTACGGCGCATCGTCATTGTCCGGGAGCGGTCGAGCCACCGATTCTAGCCTGCTTTCCACGCCGGGCCGGTAGGGGCCGCGGGTGGCTTCCCGCATAATCTGCCGCTCTGCCGGGAGGAAAGGTTGCCGTGGACGACCGCGAGCTGTTGGCCAAACTGGGGGCGGGCGCCCTGTCCGGCGACGCGCTGGCGCGCGAGCTGGGCCAGACCCGGGCCGCGATATGGAAGCGGATACAGGGCCTGCGCGCGGCCGGGGTGGCGATAGAGGGCCGCGTCGGCGACGGCTACCGGCTATTGCAGCCGCTGGAACTGCTGGACCGCGAGCGCATCCTGGCGCAGCTGGACCCGGCCGTGGCCACTGCGCTGGCGGGGCTGGAAATCGGCTGGACGCTGGGCTCGACCAACAGTGAATTGCTGCGGCGCAGCGCACCTTTGCGCGGCACCGAGGTGCTGCTGGCCGAACGCCAGACCGGCGGCCGAGGTCGCCGCGGCCGGCAATGGGCCTCGCCGTTGGCCGCGAACATCTACCTGTCGCTGTCGCGCGCCTTTGCCGGCGGTCTGTCGCGCATGGGCGGGCTGAGCCTGGCCGCGGGCGTGGCGGTCGGCGAGGCGCTGCGGGCGCTGGGCATCGCCGGGGTCGGCCTGAAATGGCCCAACGACCTGCTGGTCGATGGCCGCAAGCTGGGCGGCCTGCTGGTGGAGGGCGGCGGCGAATTCGCCGGGCCGGCGCGGGCGGTGGTCGGGCTGGGCCTGAACGTGCGCATGCCGGCGGCGGTGGCGCCGGCCATCGACCAGCCGTGGACCGACCTGGATACGCTGGCCGGCGCGCCGGTATCGCGCAACACGGTCGTGGCCGTCCTGCTGTCGCACCTGCTGCCGGCGCTGGACCAGTTCGAGCGGCAGGGGCTGGCGCCGTTCCTGCCGCGCTACGCCGCGCTGGACGTGCTGGCCGGCCGCCACGTGCGGGTGGAAGAGGGCGGCGCCCTCCACGAAGGCATTGCCCGCGGCCTGGCCGAGGACGGCGCGCTGCGGGTACGCATCGAGGGCGCCGAGCGCCATTTCCATGCCGGCGAAGTCAGCGTGAGGACGCAATGAACGACTGGTTGTTCGACCTGGGCAATTCCCGTTTCAAGTTCGCGCCGTTGGCCGGGGAGGCCGCCGGCGACGTGCAGGCCTGGGCGCATGGCGCCGAGGCGATGACCACCGCGGCGCTGGAAGCGCTGCCGCAGGGCGATACCGCCTGGGTGGCCAGCGTCGCCGCGCCGGCGCTGACCGTGACGGTGATGGCGCTGCTGCGCGAACGCTTCGCGCAGGTGCGCGTGGCCCGCACCCTGCCCGAATGCGCCGGGTTAAAGATCGCCTATGCGCGCCCGGAGAAATTCGGCGTCGACCGCTTCCTCGCCCTGCTGGCCGCCGCACGCATGCGCCAGCCGGTGCTGGTGGTCGGCGTCGGCACCGCGCTGACCATCGACCTGATGGATGCCGGCGGCCTGCACCGCGGCGGCCGCATCGGCGCTTCGCCCACCACCATGCGTGAGGCGCTGCATGCGCGTGCGGTGCAGTTGCCGGCCAGCGGCGGCGACTACGCGGAGTTCGCCAACGACACCGCCGATGCATTGGCGTCGGGCTGCGACGGCGCGGCGGTGGCGCTGGTCGAGCGCAGCCTGCGCCTCGGCGCCGCCGAGCTGGGGGTCGAGCCGGTGCTGTGGGTGCATGGCGGCGGTGCCGCACCGCTGCTGCCCTTGCTGCCGGGCGCCGAACACCGGCCTGCGCTGGTGCTGGACGGCCTGGCGCGCTGGGCGCTGCACCAAAGCGCCGCGGGAGGCTAGGATCGGCCCATGCTGAATCGCTTCCTGATCGTCGTGCTGGCCATTCTCAACGTCGGCGTCGCCCTGTGGTGGATGGCGCCGCGCGCGCCCGAACCGCCGCTACCCGAGCCAGCCGAAACCGGCGTGGCAAGGCTGGAACTGGTGGTGCCGGAGGCGCTGCCGGCAACCGCCGCAGTAGCCGCGCCTCCCACGGCGGAGGCTGCCGATCCACCAGCCGCCGCGGATTCCGCCGCCGAGCGTTGCCTCAGCCTCGGCCCGTTCGCCGACAAGGCACGGGCACAGGCGGCGGTGGCGACGCTGGGCGCGGACCTGCTGCGCTCGCACCTGCGCGAAGTGCCGCCCCGGGCGGCCAGCAGCTACCGGGTCATCCTGCCGCCGGCGGCCACCCGCGAGGAAGCGCAGGCCACGGCCAAGCGCATCGCCGACGCCGGCTTCGGCGACTACTTCGTCATGGGCCAGGGCGAGGAAGCCAACGCCATCGCGCTGGGCCAGTACCGCAGCCGCGAAGGTGCCGAGCGCCGCCAGGCCACGCTGGTCGAGGCCGGTTTCCCGGCGCAGCTGCTCGCCAGCGGCGGCGAGGAAGCGTCCAGCTGGTGGCTGGATGCCGCCCACGCCGGTACGGTGTCGGCCGCGGCCCTGCAGCGCCGCAGCGGCGCGCAGCGGCAACAAGTGCTGGATTGCGCACGGCTGCGCTAGCTAGAATGCCCGCCGGCCTCCGGCCCGCGGATACCATCCTGCCCGTCGCGCAGGTATCGCCTCCATGCCGCTTTAGCTCAGTCGGTAGAGCAACTGTCTTGTAAACAGTAGGTCATCCGTTCGATTCGGATAAGCGGCACCATTCCCTGCGTTTTCCCGCCCCCGCTGCTGCGTCGCCGCGGGTGGCGGGCGTGGCCATTGGCTAGAATGCTTTCATTTGCAACGGAGGAATCATGGTCAGTTCTCGTCCTGTTTCATTGATCGGCGTGCCCACCGACGTCGGTGCCGGCCACCGCGGCGCGCGGCTGGGGCCGGAGGCGCTGCGCATCGCCGGGCTGCCCGAGGCGTTGGCCGCGCGCGGCGTGGACGTACGCGACGTCGGCAACCTGCAGGGGCCGCGCAACCCGTGGACCGCGCCGGTGGACGGTTACCGCCATCTCGACGAGGTGGTGGCGTGGAACCGCGCGCTGATGGATGCCACCTATGCCGAACTGTGCGACGGGCGCCTGCCGATCATGCTCGGCGGCGACCACTGCCTCGGCATGGGCTCGGTCACCGCGGTGGCGCGCTGGTGCCGCGAGCAGGGCAAGGACCTGCGCGTGCTGTGGCTGGACGCGCACTCGGACTTCAACACCTCCGAGGTCACCCCGTCCGGCAACATCCACGGCATGCCGGTGGCCTGCCTGTGCGGGCTGGGGCCGGATGCGCTGACCAAGCTGGGCGGCACTTCGCCGGCGATCTCGCCGCAGCAGGTGCGGCAGATCGGCATCCGCTCGGTGGACCAGGACGAGAAGCGCCTGATCAAGCAGCACCAGGTGGACGTGTACGACATGCGCTACATCGACGAGGCCGGCATGAAGCGCACGATGGAAGCGGCGCTGGCCGGCATCGACGGCAACACCCACCTGCACGTCAGCTTCGACGTGGATTTCCTCGATCCGTCCATCGCCCCTGGCGTGGGCACCACGGTGCCGGGCGGGGTGAACTACCGCGAGGCGCAGCTGGTGATGGAGATGATCGCCGACACCGGGCTGATGGGCTCGCTGGACATCGTCGAGCTGAACCCGCTGCTCGACCGCCGCAACCGCACCGCCAAGCTGGCGGTGGACCTGGTCGAAAGCCTGTTCGGCAAGTCCACCCTGATGCGCGATTGATGCCGGCTGCACATCGCTGAACAGCGGCCGGTCGCGTTCACGTGCGCTGCACGGCGCAGCCGCCAGATTCGCCTCACGCGGAAGCGGTGGCCGGGGAGCTTCGCGGCCCGCCGCGACCGCCAATCACTGAACGAGGAGAAGGTGGATGAAGCGAGTGCTGATACTGGCCGTGTTGGGGTTGTTCCCGCTGGCGCTCGCCGGCTGCAACACCGTCGCCGGCGCCGGCAAGGACATGCAGAAGGCAGGCGAGAAGGTCGAGGACAAGGCCCAGGATTGCAAGGACGGCAGGTGCTGAACCCGTGCATTGAACCCGTGACGAGGAGAAACCCGATGAAGCGTTTGCTCGTGCTGGTGCTGTTGTCGATGTACGCGATGGCGATGCTGGCCGGCTGCAACACCATTGCCGGTGCCGGCAAGGATGTGCAGAAGGCGGGCGAGAAGGTGGAGGACGCGGCCACCGGCCACTGATCCACCGCGCATCAAGGCAAGCGGAAGGGCCGGCGATCGCCGGCCCTTTTCGTTGCCGGTCCCGGCCGCGGGGTCACGGCGCGTTCAAGAACGTCAGCGCCGGCAAACGAACCGTGGACCGGGCGCCAACAACGGCCTTGGCAAGGTGGTTGCGCGGCAAGAGCGCCGCTCCCCCTTCGCAAGGAGAACCTGCATGAACAAAGACATCATTTCCGGCAAGTGGAGCCAGATCAAGGGCAAGGCGCAGGCCAAGTGGGGCGACCTGACCGACGACGACTTCCAGGTGGCCGAGGGCAACGCCGAATACCTGGCCGGGCGCCTGCAGGAACGCTATGGCTGGGCCAAGGACCGCGCCGAGACCGAGATCCGCGATTTCGAGAAGGCGCTGCGCAAGGACTACCCGGACTACCACTGACCGGGTACGGGTGGATGGACGGGACGGGCGGGCCGCGGCATGCGGCCCGCCCGCTTTCCATCGGCGACGGCGGGCGGGCGGTTACACTGGGCGCGTTCATCCGCCTGCATTCCCGTGTTCATGACCACCCGCGTTCTCACCGGCATCACTCCTTCCGGCACTCCCCACCTGGGCAACTACGTCGGTGCGATCCGCCCGGCGATCGCCGCCAGCCGCACCCAGGGCATCGAGAGTTTCTTCTTCCTGGCCGACCTGCACAGCCTGATCAAGGCGCAGGA
>Ga0182740_1000467_pt1 | contig 46086 bp, 44 predicted proteins | sample eDN5th37CKraftBY_FD_128872 | JGI IMG/M metagenome (GOLD analysis project Ga0182740, IMG submission 128872) | Enriched backyard soil microbial communities from Emeryville, California, USA - eDNA 5th pass 37_C Kraft BY (version 2) (version 2) | ecosystem: Environmental > Terrestrial > Soil >...
AACCTGCTGTTCGCCTTCGTCGGCGGACTGATCGGCGTGCGGCTGGTGCCGCGGGTCGGCGCGTGGAAGCTGACCGTGGTCGGCTACGCATTCCAGCTGGCCGCGCTGGTCGGCCTGGCGCTGGTCGGCAAGCCGGACGGAGTCAGCGAAGTGGTGGCGGCGATCGCGCTGCTCGCCGTGTTCCTGTTGGGTCAGGGCTTCGGTCCCGGCGCGCATACGATGACCTATGCCTCGCTGAGTTACCCGACCTCGCTGCGCGGCGTGGGCGTGGGCTTCAACCAGACGCTGATGCGCGCCAGCTCCACGCTGTCGCTGTTCCTGTTCCCGGTGCTGGCCGCCGCGCTGAGCACCAGGGTGTTCTGGGTCATCGCGCTGGCGCCGCTGGCCGGCCTGCTGGCGCTGCTCGCGATCCGCTGGGAGCCGGCGAACTACGACGTGGACGCCGAAGACTTCTGATCGGTTCTCGGGGGGCCGGCCACGCCGGACCACCCTGCCGAACGCTCCAGAAGGGAGAACGCTAACTGCGTTCTCCCTTTTTGCTTTGTGGGCCCTGTGTGGGCCCTGTGTGGGCCCTGTGTGGGCCCTGTGTGGGTCCCTCCCTTGCGTGCCGCCTCGACCTTTGTGGCCGCCTTGACTTACCGTTCTCAATAAAGGATAGTTAATCCATCTTCATTCCTGAATTGAGAACGGCGCGAGACACCGCGCCGCATCCGATGGAACTGGCCGAACTGGAAATCTTCCGCGCCGTGGCGCAGGAGCAGAGCGTCACGCGCGCCGCCCGCGCGCTCGATCGCGTGCAATCGAACGTCACCACGCGCATCAAACAGCTCGAGGACAGCCTTGGCGTGACGCTGTTCCAGCGCGACAGCAAGCGCATGACGCTGACCGCCGAAGGGCAAAAGCTGCTGGCTTATGCCGAGCGGCTGCTGGCGCTCGCCGAGGAAGCGCGGCAGGCGATGCGGCACGACGTGCCCACCGGCAAGCTGCGGCTCGGCACCATGGAAAGTGCCGCGGCGGCCAGACTGCCAAAGCCGCTGGCCCGCTATCACGCAAGCTATCCACTGGTCGACGTCGAGATCCGCACCGGCACCGCGCAGGCGCTGGCCGATGCGGTCGCCTCGCACCAGCTCGACTGCGCGATCGTCGCGCACCCGGGCAATGGCTCGCCGCGCCAGCTGTCGATGGAGGACATGGCGCCGGGGCTCGAAGGCACGTTCCTGTTCACCGAGGAACTGGTGCTGGTGCTGCCGGCCAGCCATCCGCGCGTGCGCCGGCCGCAGGACGTCAGGCTGCGCACGCTCGCCGGCTTCACGCGCGGCTGCACCTATCGCCGCTGCGCGGAAGAATGGCTGGCACAGGCTGACGAGGCCCTGCGCCGCAATCTGACCGTGCGAGAAATGCCCTCCTATCACGCGATCCTGGCCTGCGTCAGCGCGGGCTCGGCCTTCGCCATCCTGCCCAGGTCGCTGCTGGCGCTGCATTGCGACAGCGACGACTTCCACACCGTGCCGGTGCGCTCCGCGCATACCTTCCTCGTCAAGCGCGCCGGCTTCACCACCGCCGCCTACGAGGCATTGCTGCACGAGCTGCGCCAAGGCTGAGCGGCCCGATCCCGAAGGAGCATCCCATGACCCCCTCTTCCGCTGAATCTTCCGCTGAGAACGGGCTGCTGGCCCGGCTCGGCATGTCGACGCCGATCATCCAGGCCCCGATGGCAGGCGTCAGCACGCCCGCGCTGGCCGCGGCCGTCTCCAACGCCGGCGGCCTCGGCTCGCTCGGCGTCGGTGCGATGAACGCCGAGGCCGCACGCCAGACCATCCGCGATACGCGCGCGCTGACCGATCGCCTCTTCAACATCAACCTGTTCTGCCATGTACCGGCGCAGGCCGATGCGCAGCGCGAACGCGGCTGGCTCGACTACCTGGCGCCGCGCTTCGCCGAATTCGGCGCGACCCCGCCGGCCTCGCTGCGCGAGATCTATCGCAGCTTCGTCGCCGATGAGGCGATGTTCGAGATGCTGCTGCAGGAAAAGCCGGCCGTGGTCAGTTTCCACTTCGGCTTGCCGGATCAGGCATGGATCGATGCGCTGCGCGGGGCGGGCATCGTGCTGCTGGCCTCGGCGACGACGATCGCGGAGGCTCGCCGCGTCGAAGCGGCGGGCATCGATGCCGTAGTCGCGCAGGGCGTCGAGGCCGGCGGCCATCGCGGCGTGTTCGATACGCAGGGCTTCGACGAGGGCCTGGGCACGATGGCGCTGGTCCGGCTGCTGGTGCGCAAGACCAGCCTGCCGGTGATCGCGGCGGGCGGCATCATGGACGGCGCCGGCATCGCGGCCGCGCTGGCCCTGGGCGCCACGGCCGCGCAGCTCGGTACCGCGTTCGTGGCATGCCCCGAGACAGTGGCCGATGCCGCGTATCGCGAAGCGCTGCTGGCGGAGCAGACGCGTCCCACCACGCTGACGCGCGCCATCTCCGGACGCGCCGCGCGCGGCTTCGTCAATCGCCTGACCGAACTCGGTGTCGCCGCCGATGCGCCGCCGATCCCCGATTATCCGATCACCTATGACGCCGGCAAGGCGCTGCACGCCGCGGCCAAGGCGGCCGGCAGCGCGGACTTCGCCGCGCAATGGGCGGGCCAGGCCGCACCGCTGGCGCGTTCGCTGCCGGCGGCGGAACTGGTGGCGACGCTAAAGGGCGAGCTGGACGAAGTGCTCGGGCGCCTCGGTGCCATGGCACGCGCGGGGTAACGGGACTGCACGGCGATTCCCCGGGGGGCATCGGGTTGCGGTGGGGGGCGGGAGTCCTCAGTGCTGGAGTTATCGGTGCTGAAGTCATCGGCGCGGGCTTAACCGGTGCGGGCATCCTTGGTGCGGGAATCGTTGGGCGCGTGAGTCATTGCTACCATTGCAGGCATGTCCCTGCCGCTGCCGCCACCGCCCGCCCTGCTCGACGACACGCTGCGCGCCGTCGCACGCCGGTATCGCTTGCCGGCGATCGGCGCCGTATCGGAACGGATTCACGACGCCAATCCCGCGACGGCGCTGGCGGTGACCATCGAGCAGGCGCGCCTCGCCCTGGCCAACGGTGAAGTCCCAGGCGCCGCACTGAAGCATCTGTTCGTCGAATCGCTCGCGCGCATGGTGCGGGACGCGATCCGGCCGGATGCGGGCGACCCGGCTTTCCAGGCGATGGTGCTTCGGCATCAAGTAGCCCACGTGCGCGAGTACGCATCGCTGGCGGCCCGCGCCGAGCAGGACCGCAGGCTGGTGCTGGCCGCCGTCAATGCGGTAGCTCACCCGAACAAACCGCAGCGAGGCGCTTCGGTCCCGCAGCGTGAGGCCATGACACATCTCCACGCGGCGGCCTCGGCCTCCTCGTGGGCGGCGCTGCACGATACGGTTCGTCGCCTGCTCGCCATGCCGGCGATCTCGAACGAGGCGCCGAACGCAACGCCGAACGCAGCCCCGCTGCGGCCCGCCTTGGCGCAATTGCTGGACAGCCCCGCACTGGAACGCTTGCGCCGGCTCGAAGCGCTGAGCTCGGATGCGCAGGTCCGCCAATATCGGACGCTATGGGAGCGGCAAGGTCCTCGCTCGGGAACCGCCACCGCAACGGCGCAAGGCGTTTCCTCGCGGCAGCGCGGGGCTGCCGCCGAAGCGCTGGCCGCGCAGGCGCTGCGGGCGTTGGCACAGCGGCTCAACGACGCGGAGGAAACGTCGGCGCCTTACTGCGTGGTGACCTCGATGCGCGTGCCGGCGTCGCTGCCGGCCAGCCATGAGCGGGCCAAGACCGAATGGGATGCGGTACTGCTCCGGCAGGCCAGCACGAAGGATGAGGCCGACGACGAAACACCGGCGTGGGACGTCTGCCTGCTCGTCGAAGCCAAGGCTTCCGTGGATGCCGCCACGACGGATCTCCCTCGCTTGCTGCGCGGCTTGCGCCTGCTCGCCCACGCCGAGCAACACGTCACGTATGCATTCCAGACGGAACAAGGCACCGTGCGCCTGCGTGGCGCCTCGCTGAGCGCGCTGCCGACCGACGAGGCCGGGCTGGCCAGCAAGGTCCTGTATTGCAGCGATGCGCCCGCCGAATCCAATCCACGCGTGCTCAGCGCAGCCAGCCGCATGCAGCTGCTGTCCGCACCGGCCACGCTGGCATTCGCCAGCAAGCTGATCGAGACGCAGCAGGCGGATTCGCGAGAGCTCGAGCCGGTCTGGCATCAACTGCTGGAATCGCCACAATGGAGCGCCGTGCTGAACCAATACCGGGCGCTGCGGCGCGTACGCGAATTGATGGTCCACGCGGACGACCTGCTGGCCGCGATCGGCGACACGGGCCAACGCGCCTGATACCTGCTGACGGCGATCGGCGACACGGATCAACGCGCCTGATACCCTGCTGGCCGCGATCGGCGACACGGGCCACCGTGCCTGATGATCGATTGGATCCCGCTGCGATAGCGGGATCCGCGCCGATCCTTATTCCGGCTGAATGCCGGCCTGCTTCACCAGCGCCGCCCAACGATCGACCTCGCCGCGCAGCCTGTCGCCCAGTTGCGCGGGCGACGAAGCCTTCAGCTCGATGCCCTGGCTATCCAGGCGCGCCTTGGTCTGCGGATTGGCCAGCGCCGCCCGCACCTCGTCCACCAGCCGGGTGACCACCGTCGACGGCGTGCGTGCCGGCGCAACGATGGCCCACCACTGGCTGATCTGCAGCGCCGGCAGTTTCGCCTCGGCGGCAGTCGGCACATTCGGCAGCGCCGCAATGCGTGCCGGCCCGGTGACCATCAGCGCCGTGATCTTGCCCGCGCCAAGCAGACTGCTGCCGCTCGCCAGCGTGGCGAAATGGCCGGCGACCAGTTGCGACGAGACATCGGTAAGCGCGGGCGCGGAGCCGCGGTAGGGCACCGCATCGATCGGGATGGTGGCCTGCGCCTCCAGCATCTTGGCCGCCAGATGGCTGATCGTGCCGTTGCCGCTCGTGGCCAGTTGCAGCGGTTTGCCGTGTTTGCGCGCATCGGCAAGGAAGCGCTGAGCCTCCCCGGGCCGATAGCGGGTGCTATCCGCGAACAGCACCAGCGGCGATTCGCCGAGCAGCGAAACCGGCGTGAAATCGCGCAGCAGATCGTATGGCATCTGGCGGAACACCGACGGCGCCACCGTATGGGCCAGCTCGATGACGCCCAACGTGTAGCCGTCGGGGGCCGCCTTTGCCACGGCCTCGGCGCCGATGCGGCCCGAGGCTCCTGCGCGGTTCTCCACGACCACGGGCTGGCCCATCGATTCGCTCATCCGCTGCGCCACGGCGCGCGCCAGCGCGTCGGTGCTGCCGCCCGCGGCCCAAGGCACGACGAGGCGAATGGGTTTTTCCGGATAGGCCGACATTGCCGCGGGGGCATGGGCGGTGAGGCAGATTGCGAGGGAGGCGATCAGATAGCGCAGCGTCATGGGAACACTCCAGCCTGTGTAAGGGTCAGCCTTGCGCGGGGTCGCGATCGCCCCGTGCCGTCAACATCAGAAGAACCGATTGCGATGCATCGATGCGCCCATCGGCGTGCAGCATTTGCGCCGCGGCGAGCCCTGCCCCGGCGCACAGCTCGACCCAGAATCCTGCCGAGGCCAGCGCTGCGGTGCCGGCTCGTGCGGCATCGTCACCCACGACCACCGCGCCGCCGCCAGAGCGCGTCACCGCGAGGGCCTGCTGCGCGGTCACCGTCGAGCCTGCCGTCGAGAACTGCTGCGTGGCGCCATAGAAATCCCCTTGCTGCGCCTCGCCGGCCAGCACGCGCCACAGCCGCGGAAACGGCTCGACGGCCCAGAGCTGCGGCACGCGGGCCAGCCGCCCCGCCGCCACCAGATCGCGCAGCGCGCTATAGATGCCCCACAGCAGGTCGCCGCGCGCCGTCGGCACGATGACATGGTCCGGCTCACAACCCTGGTGCACCCATTCGAGCGCCGCCGCGCGATAGCCTTCCACGCCGAACACCGGGCTGCCCACGGCGGGAATGCTGTAGTTGGTCAGCGCGAACGCGCCATCGTCGCGGACGCGGCGGCGCACATGCTGCCACCGCGCATGGCCGGTCTCGCAAACGATGCGTTTCGCGCCGTAGTAGCGCAGCGCCGCATCGAAGATCGACGGCAGGTCCCGATACGTCGCCACCTCGCACGCCAGGCCCGCCGCCGCGCAATAGGCCGCGGCGGATACCGCCGCGTTGCCACTGGAGGCCAGCACCACGTCGCTCGCGCCGATCGCCAGCGCACGGCTCACGGCCTGGGCCGACATGCGGTCCTTGTGCGAGCCGGTCGGGTTGGCCCCTTCGTTCTTGATCCATACCGAGGCGACACCGGCCACCTCGGCCAGCGCAGGCACCGGAAGACAAGGCGTGTCGCCCTCGCCCAGCGTCACGCCATTCAGATACGGCAGGCAGTGCCCCCAGCGATAACCTGTGCTTTTTGGTGCAAAATCGAAGGCTCGCGCGTCGTAGACCGCTTCGACGCTGCTGGGTCGGCCCCGGCCGTGACAGGCGGGACAGCCCTCAGGCAGATCGGAAACGGGATAGATCGCCTCGCAGCTGATGCACTGCAGCGCGTGCAGTGCCGGGTTGAGGGTCGGATTGAAGGTCGAAAGCGGCTTCGATGAACGGTCGAGAGGCATGGCGATAGACGACGATTGCATGAGACGAAGTCTACGGCGCGGCATGCCATTGCGATCAAAGCCATTGCAGCTTTGCAATAAGATGAATTTATAGGGTCCCTATGAAAGAGGCGGCGACAGGCGCAGGCGAACCGTCGATCAGCGCCCGGCAGATCGAGGTATTCCGCATGGTCATGCGCCTGGGTTCCGCGCGCCGCGCCGCCGAGGCGCTGCATATCAGCCAGCCGGCGGTGACGCAGATCGTCCTGCAATTGGAGAAAATCGCGCAGCTGCGACTGTTCGACCGCAGCAAAGGCCGCATGGTCCCGACCGCCGAGGCGACCGCGCTGATGGACGAAGTCGAGCGCGTCTATATCGGCCTCGACGCCGTACAGCGCAAGATCGATCTGCTTCGCCAGCACGAGGACACGATGCTGCGCGTCGGCGCCCTGCATGCGATGGCCGCCAGCGTGATGCCGATGGCGGTGGCCAGCTTCTCGCACAGCTATCCGCGCAGCCATTGCCGGCTGGAGGTAGAGAGCTCGCGCGCGCTGCGCGAACGCCTGCTGCAAAGCGAGCTCGATCTGGCCTTCATGGGCGATGAGGTCGACACCAGCGGCCTGACCGCATCCGAGTTCTACGCCGTGCCGGCCGTCTGCATCGTGCCGGCCACCCACCCATTCGCCGCCAGGGCCAAAGTCAGCGTCGCAGACCTGGCCGACGCACCGCTGATCGGCCTCGACGCCGCCGACCCGGCCCAACGGCAACTGGAAACCGCCTTCGCTGAGCACCAGATCGCCCCACGCTTCGTCGCGACGACGCCGTACAGCCATACGCAATGCGCGCTGGTGCTGGCCGGCGCGGGTCTCGCAATCACCAATCCGCTTGTCGCACGGACCTATCTGGCGCTTGGGCTCCGCAGTATTCCGTTCGCCGGCGCGGTCCGATTCCGCGCAATCCTGGCGTTTCACCCCGGGCGCGGCCAGTCATCGGCGGCGCAGCATTTCGTCAGTCTTTGCCGACAGGGGGTCAGGGATTTGGTGCAGCGGTAGGTTTGGCGTCGGCTTAGGCTTCGGCTTCGGGCTCGTGGCAAACGACTTCGATGTTGTGGCCGTCCGGGCCGATGACGAAGGCGGCGTAGTAGTTGGGGTGGTAGTGCGGGCGTAGGCCCGGTGCGCCGTTGTCTTTTGCACCCGCTTCGAGCGCTGCGCGATAGAAGGCATCCACCTGCTGGCGTGTTTCGGCTTTGAAGGCGAGGTGGAGATGGGCTGGTTTTTCGTCGGTTTGGAACAGACAGAGGGAGGGCTTGCCGGGAGGGCAAATTTCGACGCCGTAGGACGGTGGGCCCTCCGAGGCTATGGCTACGCCGAGCGGTTCGAGGGCCTTCTGGAAGAACGTTTTGCTCGCGGTGTAGTTGGTAACGCCAAATTTGACGTGGTCGAACATGGGAGCCTCGTAAAGCGTAATGCCTCTGCCATGAGCATATTCCCAAGTTGTCGTTCAAGATGCATCCGCCCGACCGAATCTTCGCTTGCAAGGTTGTTTAATCGGCGCAAGCGTTGCGGTTACCTTTGGTACGCACAGATTGAGAGTACCACCAGATGATTTGCATCGAAGGGGCCGACGCCAGAGATGGTGGGCAAACGGAATTGACGACAAAGCGGCCGGCGAGCGTGCCATTGCCCGCACGCTCTGATGCCGGTTTGTAAGCGCCTGTGCTGGAAATCGTGCACGGAGCCGAAGCGCCGGGGGAGCAACGTCGTCGACATTCCGCCCGGCATCGGATGGCCAATCCGCTCGCTCGTCTGACATTGCGAACGCCGTAAAACGACATCCTCCCGACCATCAACCGCGCCACTGATTTTGCAGACGACGCGCATTGCCCGACCGAGCCCATCAAGACAAAGGACTGCGTGGCAGCAGCCGGCCTGCTCGCTCCTGCCATCAGGACGGGTGGAGCCTGCCCCTTCGTTACAATACCAAGCCGAGCTGCGTCTGCGGAGATGTCGTAGCGCGCCGCCAGAGCCATGCGTCAAACTCGCGTCGGGGAAGCGCAAGCAGATCTGCAGCACAGCAGAACGCCCTCCGGAGAAAATGGTAGTCGTCATTCTCGACACCCACCCTCCTGGCAAACGTGCGCACGTGCCGATCCACGGCGATCGAGTCGATGCCGACCAGGCATCCCATATAGTCAACCGTCTTCGGACCGATCCCGTGAAGGGTCTGCATGGCGCGGCGAAACGCTTCCAGCATTAGTTGGGTACGCAAGTCTTGCAGGTCCTCGACGCCCCGGGCTCTCAGAAATACGACCAGGGCTTCAAAACGCGCGACTTTTTCGTGATGTCGCCAGTTCAGGAATGCTCCGGTTTCCCGCGCCTCGATCAAGTCAAGCAAGGCCGATATCGTGTCAATCTGGGGGTAGGCGCGCATGATGTACAGCACGCGCGGGCGGACCACCGTCACGTAGTTCAAACCCGCCTGCAGGACTGAATCCGCCAGCACCGCGCCGAGATGCCCGCAGGTGACCCTAGGAGTGTTCTGCTCGGCAAGGGCGCCCTCGTCTCTAGCAAAGTCCGCGATCCGTCGAGCAGCCCTTAGTACTGCTATGGCAGATTCCTGCGCTCCTCTCATACCAGCTCCGCCAGTTTCAATGCTTTGAGCCGCTCCACGCAGTTGGGGCAAGCCCCACAGGGAAACTTGGCCGACGCTTGACAAGAGTATGTCCGGCCGATCGGCACGCCAAGATCGACAGCAGCACGTACTACGTCCGCTTTAGTTGCATAGCGGAAAGGGGAGTGAAAGCGCACTGGCCCAATAGAAGTTGTCAGTGCACCGAGGTTGTTCATGAAGGCTGCGGTGCAGTCTATTTCCTTGGCATGGTTACTGTTGATGAAGCCGGTGTACACGTCCAAGATGCCAACCGTCTGTGCCCGCGCTGCGGCCGCGGCAAAGAACAGCATGGTGCGGTACGGGATGTACAGGTCATCGTCCTTAACTACCTCGTTCCAGAGGTCGGCCTCGCGGATCAAGCGCGACGGGGAGTCCCGGAAGACGTCTGAGATGTCATACCTCGCCGGCCGACGCATCGTTGGCGGGAGTACTTCATTTACCCTGCTCCATTCGGTCTCCACGCAATGCTGCCCGTAGTCGAAGAAGACTGGCACTACATCGACGCCCTTCGAAAAGAGTTGGTAAGCCACGGTCGTCGAATCCAACCCGCCGGAAGCTAGGAGCAGCGCAGCTTTCATACCATTGTGATCCTTAATTTGGCCAGCGCGTCGAACATGCCGTTCAGGCACTCGTCAAGGTCCGCGGAGTATACCGAACTTCCCACCATAACCATCGTATTGTTGTTCTCTTCACGCGGGTCGAATGTAATAACCGGCTTACGTAGCTCAATGGCCATTCCTATTTCCACCAAGGTACCCGGATCGCGCCCCAATGGAATCGCAAAAATGGCGTCGCAATCCTTTAACAGTTGGCAATCCAACAGGTAGGTGCGGCGTAAGGCGCCATCGCTGGCGGGCTTCGCCAGTTCGCCATTCTCCTGGACGGGTCGCCGCACCCGGAAGTTGTGATAAGCCAAGCTCTCGACAGCACGATCCAGTTCTGGCTTATAGACGTATGAGAAATCTGGTCCTGCCAGATAGATGGAGAAGCGCTGGCGCTCGTGCCAAGGCAGAGTCGTCCCGCTCAGTCCACGCAGTTCCTCCACGGTGAGCGTCAGGCTACGCTGCAGGTCTCGCCGAAAATCATCCGGATACGTGGTGTGCGCATACGCGGTAGCCGCTTGGCATCCCCGCCACGCCGCCTCAGCCCAGCCGCGCTCGGCGTAGGCAACCATCACCGCAGAATAGACATCACCCACACCAACGGAATTGGCCGTCTTGCCAAGGGTGGCTGGAATTTCCTCCACACTGCCATTCCGAAGGTCGAAGAGCCGGCTGCCGCCGCGATTCTCCTTCAACAGAAAGACTTCGGGGGAGAGTGTTGCCACTTCCGCAAGCAGGGGATCCAACGATCCCGCCCCGAGCGTCGCAAAGATGTGCGACGACGTGGATAACATGACGGCTTCAATGCAGTCTCGGAACTGCTGCAAGGACGCGAGGCTGTCCACGTCATAGGCCGCGTCGATTGAAAATCGCGCATTCGGAGAGCATCGGCGTCGCAAATCGTCTATATCGTACCTACCAGGAAAGACCATCACCCGCGCGTATCCCTGCAGGTCCGGCCCCGGGTCGCGCGGTATTACATGCTTGCGGTCACGCAGTAGGTCTTCGTATCCTTGGTGCGAAACCTCCGTTGGATCACCAATGACAATGACGTTCGGCGCACCGACGACATCGCCCAGCAAGTGGAACTCTTGGCATCCGTGCGCCTCCAGATAGCGACGCGCTTCACCTTCCAAGTACTGCGGACAGAAGGCGGCCACGGCATACGGCACGCCTGCCGCCCATAGCCCTCTCGCGGCATGGACGATGCCGCCTAACCTTAGCTTGCATTCCGCCTTCTGGTAGGGGAGAGTGAAGTCGACCACAATTTCCCCAGCGATCAGCACTGGGACGGTGCGCGTCTCCATTATTGGGGAACGAAGTCAGCTTCAACGGTGGGCATCGGCGCAAGCGCCGACGATGTGACCACGCCTGCGTAGCTAACCCCTGCCTTCAGGCAGGCAGCGAGGTAGTTGTAAGCGGTTGGAAGGGCCCCAACTTTGATTCCGCGCTGATCGACCGCGAAAACACGCCTTTCAAAAACAAGAGTTAGCGATGCGCCCTCGGCAGGCACGAGTCCGGACTGTGCGAAGTAGTCGCACTGTGCCACTTCTTCCAGCACCGTCGAGAATGCCTGCTGACACCGGTCGACGCCGCTCGTTCCGCCCCCGCCCGCTCCGGGCCCACTCTTCGGTGGGGTGGATCCAGAATAATCGGAAAAACTGCCAGACCCCGAGCTTCCCATTCTATCCCCTTCACATTCGGTAAATTGTGGTATTCAGACTCACTCTTTTTCTCAGCGCGACGGGCATTTATATCCGCGTGTGGCAAGCCCGACAGTCGCTGCGCGCCATTGACTAACAAGTCAGCGCCATTGCTAGAAATTGCCGCCTCCAGCGGAAGAGACCTTACGACACTGACGGCGCACATGAGTATTGAATAATTTTTCAGTCGGTAACCAGTCTACATTTAAATAAGGGAGACAACGCACCGTCACCCCCAAGAAAGGAGGGTTGCGTCGCGACAAAATGTCGGATCGAACAGCAGAATGAGATCGTCGTTGTACAAGCCCTTCGCGACTAGCCTGTGAAAACGCACATAACACGGCCGTCGATCGCAAGAAAATCCGTATCGCCAAACTGGAGCAGCACGCAAGAAATTAGGCGTAGCCGCGGGCCACACAGTGGTCACACATGCGACCGAAACGGGCTCTGGTCGGCCGGGACCACCATTTCGCAATGGCGAACGTACTGTGCCTCAGCGATCGCAACCTCGACACGGCGATCAGCAGCTCTACGATTTCTTCGTCAAGGGGAGCACCCTGACGAAGCCATTCGCCAACGCGGGCCAGTAATCTGTTGGCCAAGTGAGACCCATGGCCAGGACTTCCTTCACCGATAGGTCGTTTTCCTGGAAGGCGGCGAGTGGCTGTTCCAGATGCACGACTACCTGTGTCGGGTGGGTCATCGCGGGCGAAGCTTGCTCAGGTCTCAGGAGCTTTTTTCTTCGATGCTATCGCGGTCGCGTTACGGCGACTCCGCCGCCGTCGGTCGGGACGTGGGTTCGATTCCCGCCGGCTCCACCAGTCTTTCCTTTCGGCAGTTCCGCCGAACTACTGATGCAAACATTGAACAAAAGCCCGGCAATGCCGGGCCCTTGTTTGTTTTTGCGTTGCACCGATTATTCCCGGTCCACGCCATACCACGCGTCGCGCAGCGGCCCGACCCGGACGTTCTCGAAATCGGCGGACGCCTGCAACCACTTTTCGACCGCTTCGCGCTGCTCGGCGCTGACCGAACCGCGAGCGGCGTTCAGCAGAACATAGGCGGACAACTGGTAATCGTCGATGGCGCCCGCCATCAGCAGCCCGTTGGCCTCGATGGCCTCTTGCAGGAACCGATCGAGCAGCGCCTCGGGATCGCCCTGGCGAGCCGACTCGGAGACATCTGCCATCACCTCGAACGCCAGCTCCTGATACTCACCGATATGGAGCTTCTTGCGTTGGCGGTGGTTGTAGCGGCGGGAAGACTTCATGGGGATTCCTTTGATGCTTCATGAGAAAGGCGCAATTGTGCCAGCGTCTGCCGGGACCTTGCCGTCCGACCTCCGAAATTTTCGCCCGAACCTGCCCCGATCGAGCTGCGGAAGTCTCAGGCGAGCAAAGCCAAGGCGTCAGCCAGCGAAAGCACCGTCGTACGCGATTCGAACGCTGTCGAGAAGAGATGATCGTGCACGACCTGATCCAGGTCGTAGCAGCAATCCTTGACCGTGAACAGGCGGAAATCCGCATCGCTCGCGTACGCGACCGAAGACAGCATCACGCCGGTCGACGCAATGCCGACCATGATGAGCGTATCGATGCCTTGCGCGGACAGCCGTACCTGCAGGTCAGTACCGAAGAACACGGAGGCACGGTGGGCGATGATGATCGGTTCGTCGGCACGCCGGCCGAGCTCCGGCGAAATCTGGTCCTCTACGAAAAGACCGAGTTTCTTGACGCCCTGCCCGTTCTTGTTCAACGGACTGACTTCCGGATAGCCGGGACTGAAATGGAATTTCGCGAAATAGACGCTGACGCCGTTGGCTCGCGCAGCATCGCACAGCTTGCGCGTATTGGCGAGCAGCGTGGGTGCGACCGAGGGGAACAACGCCAGAATGTCGGTCTGATAGTGCATTACCAACAGCGCGGTTTTTGCGGGATCGATTGCCGGAATCTGCATGGTCATATCGCGCGCATCGGTGGCGCGTTCCTTATCTTTGTCGACGATCGGGTGAATAGAACGGGGGCGCTGCCACAACGATGCACTCTACCATCGCCATCATCAGCCGAAATTCGGCACCGTCTCCCCGGTTCGCAACGTCAGGACTCGCACGCCGTTTCCCGTGACAGCGACCGTGTGCTCGAATTGCGCGGACAGCTGGCCATCGCGCGTCACCACCGTCCAGCCATCGTCTTCGGTCCGGACGGCGTGCCCGCCTTGGTTGATCATCGGCTCGATGGTGAACACCATGCCTTCGCGCAGCTCCAACCCTGTTCGCGGCCTTCCCCAGTGCAGGACTTCGGGCGGCTCGTGCATTTCACGCCCGATGCCATGCCCGCAATATTCCCTGACGACGGAATAGCCATTCCTCCGCGCGTGCCGCTCGATCGCGTGCCCCACATCGCCAAGCCTGGCGCCAGGGCGAACAGTCTGGATGCCTTTCCACATGGCTTCGTAGGTAACCTGCACGAGCCGCTTGGCTAGTGGTGACACCTCGCCAACAAGATACGTCTTGCTCGAATCGGCGATATAGCCGTTCTTCTCCAACGTGATATCGAAGTTGACGATATCCCCGTTCTGCAAGATGTCCGACGTCGATGGAACGCCGTGGCAGACCACGTTGTTGCGAGAAGAGTTCAGCGCGTACGCATACCCGTACTGCCCTTTGCTCGCCGGGCGCGCTTGCAGCTCATTGACGATGAAGCTGTCGACCAAGTCGTTGACCTGCATGGTAGACATGCCGATCAGATTTAGTCCGTCTAAATAGGCAAACACCTGCGCCAACAATCTGCCCGACTCAGCCAGGATCGCGATTTCTTCCGGCCGCTTCGTCATGTCGAAGCGACCTTGATGCCTTGCGGTGCCACACCAGCCGCTCGCAATTCCCCCGCGACGATCTCATTGAAACTCTGCGTCGGATTCATTTCGCACAACATGCCGATCTTGATCCAGAACGCCGCTTGCGCGTTGATCGACCGGCACGACACAGCGCTCGCCTTGCGGATTTGATCGTGTAGACCGTCGTCGATATTGATTATACCCATCTCGATATTCCTATATGGTTCATATACGAATCATATAGGACACCGATTTGCTGCGCAATGGACGATTCGCCTCCTGGCGCATGCCGCAATCTTCGCCAGCCAACACAATGAAACGGAGTAGCCGCGATAACTGCTGCGACAATTGATATTACTCACCTTGGCCTTACCATTCCGTCAGCGGCTAGTGGCGCCGCCCAACTCCAACCTGTAGACCGCCTTCGCCGATGAGCTTCCATCGTCCACCCGACACGAGCTCAGGCTGCCCGTCGTTCGCCGATGACTGAGAGCATCCCCCTCCAAAGCAGGGTTCAGACTGTTGCTTCGATCGCCGATTAAGACCCTTAGCCTTGGCATGCCACCCACCCGATGAGCATGTCATGAGATCGTGATTAAAAAGGGTGGCTTTGCGCTGTGCGCACTCTGGCGCTAAGCGGTTGAGCAGCCTTGATACGAGGAAGATCGAGCGAGATTGCGGGTGGGTTACAACAGGTCGTCGGGAAGTATCAGCAATCACGTTTGAGCGCTCGTGGGCCATTTTTTCTAAGATCCACCGAGCCAAATAGCTTGTAAGGGCTGCCATAGATAAGGGTCACCATGCGCCTCAAATCCGTCAAACTCACGAACTTTCGTGGCTACCGCGCCACCACTATTATCCCGATCGACGAAGCCCTGACGGGTATCGTGGGTCGTAACGACTATGGAAAGTCCACCATTCTCGAAGCGTTGGCCATCTTCTTCGAGAACGAGGCGGTCAAGGCTGACAAGAGCGACATGAACCGCTTCAGCGCGGTCGAGGGGGAGGATCAATTCGAGATTGCATGTGAGTTCGACAACTTGCCAGACGCACTGGTATTAGATGAGAACGCTGCAACGACATTGGCGCAAGAATATCTTCTCAACGCGGAAGGAGCGTTAGAGATCGTCAAGACCTTCAAGGCCAACACTGGCAAGCTGGAGCGTACGGCCATCCGTTGTCACCACCCGGCAGACCCAGAATTGGCGAAACTACTGGGCCTCGAGATAGGGGAGTTAAAACGGCTTGGTGAGCAACGTGGGGTTGCGGACCAGGTCGGCGATAAGCGGGTGGCTTCGCAGTGGCGGCATGCCATACGCGTTGCGGGAGATCCCCTTACCCTGCAAGACACGCTACTTGATGTAAGTAAAGGTATCTCAGTTGACAACAAATCCATCTGGGACAGAATTCAAGATCAACTACCCACTTTTGCGTTATTCAGGGCCGATCGTGAAAGTAGTGATGGCGATGCCGAAGCCAAAAATCCATTACAGCAGGCAGTCAAGGAGGCACAGGTCGCATTGCAGCACAAGATCAGTGAGCTAGAGCGGCAAATCGAAACCAGTGTACTAGATGTGGCCAATCGTACGCTCGAAAAGCTTAGAGAGATGGCGCCCGAGCTGGCTAACGAGCTTACACCCCGCTTTAAAGAAAAACCCAAGTGGAGTTTCAGCTTCACGCTGGAGGGGGAGAATGGAATCCCCATTAACAAACGCGGTAGCGGCGTACGTCGGCTGATCTTGCTCAACTTCTTTCGCGCAGAGGCGGAGAAGGCGGCAATAGGCACCCAGCGCAATGTAATCTACGCCATTGAGGAGCCGGAAACTTCACAGCACCCAAACTACCAGAGGATGCTGATGAAGGCGCTACTGGACCTCTCCATTCAGCCTAACCGACAGATCATTGTCACCACTCACGTCCCAGCGTTGGCCGGCTTGATTCCAATCGAGGGAATCCGTTACGTCACCAAAGATGACAACCGAATCCCCGTTGTCAAAATGCCAAAGGATGATGTGCTCAAGGAAGCGGCTGAGAGTTTGGGTGTACTTCCCGAAACAGGGATGGAGCGCGCGCAGGGCATCGTGCTAGTAGAGGGCAAATCCGACGTTACCTTCCTCCGTCATGCTTCCAATGCCCTAAAGGTCGCTGGACACGTCAGCTCTAGTCTGGATGATGCCGGAATCGTCCCTATTTTGATCGGTGGGTGCGGTAGCGTTAAGCACTGGGTCACCCTCAACCTCGCCAACGATCTCGGTCTACCTTGGTGCGTGTTTCTCGACTCAGACATCGGTAGCAGTCCGGAGCAGGTGGCCTCTATAGCGAAGCGCAAGCAGGAGGTTGAAGCCCAAGGTCGCCCCTTCTATACCACCCGAAAGCGTGAAATCGAGAACTACCTCTGCCCCGACTTGATTTATTCGTTAACCGAGACAAAGGTAAACTTCACGGACACTTGCGACGCGAAGAAGATCATTGGTCAGGCAGTTCGCGTCAAAGCTGATGACGTGATTGACAGATTCTGGCCATCGATGACCGCAGAGCAAATCATTCGATGTTCGATGTATCAAGAAGATGGGGAACAACATTCCGAGATTAAAATACTGATCGAGAACTTACTGGGATTAGCCGCCTGAGTTTCGACAATCGAAGGGCGTAGAACAGAGCTGATGACATTCCCCGCGATTCTAAACAAGATGTATCGATGCAGCCACGCGGAAACTGCGGTCTAGTGCCGGCAGAGGAAGCGTCGCTCGTCCTCCATCCAGCACGCGCTCGAGCTCGTCCACCTCCAGGGTTGTTTCGATCAATCCCAACCTTTTTTTAGTGTTATCCACTTTCTCGACCCCTGAGTCGGCCATGTCGGCGATGGACAATCCGATATACCGTCTAATATTTCGTTCAAGCATTTAACATTTCTGAGGATATTCCCATATGCGACGTCCAGAACTGATGTTCGATGACGCCCTTAGAACCTTTTTGGAGCGCGATGGTCAATCTCTCTTGACGGGGGTGAGCGAACGAAATACATGCGCCCGCTTGGCCTATTTCATCCAGAGACAGTTGGAGCAAGAGGGCGTGACAGGGTACTACGCAGACGTTGAATACAACCGAAAGCAGCGCGGAAAGGTAAAGACGATCATCAACAATGAGTTCCAAGTAGTTGCAATAACGGCAGACCTAATTGTCCACTCTCGCGGTGAGAGGCCTGCCCCGTACGACAATTTGATTGCGGTCGAGGCAAAGAAGGCTTCACGGCCGGCAAAAGAAAAAGCAGATGACATTGATCGCCTAATCGCAATGACGAGAAAACCGCTTGAAGATGTTTGGGGTTGGGAAGATGGACATCCTGAGCATGTATGTGGTTATGCAGTAGGTATATTCATGGAGATCTTCCGGGAAGAGCAAAAAGTGTTGCTTGAGTACTTCAAGCGAGGCCTCAAAACGAAAGAGCGTTTACTTACGATGAATTTTGGCAGGACATAGCCACCTATTTGTGCCGGCCTGGTGCAAGGTCCCTCGATTGGGCCGCTTCAGGTCGCTACCTGTCGTCAAGGAAAAAACCTGACATATCGACACGCAAGAAGGTTGGATATCCAATCAGTAGCCACCGCTTCCCTCACCGCCGAAACCAAACCACCGACAACCCACACCCCACCACCAACAACACCACCGCCCCGGCCGCCAACAACGCACTTACCTCGACCTCCTTCCGCTCCAATGCAAACCGGCTGGTAAGCCGCCGATAAACCTGCGTCAAATCAGCGGCCGAACTGGCCTGAAAGTACTCACCATCGGTCAGCATCGCAACCTGGCGCAAGGTGGCCTCATCCAATTGCACAGGCGAAGAAATACCGGGCGGCGCCGCGCCCTCTTCTAGCGGCGTACCGAAGCCCACGGTGTAGACCCGCACGCCGCGCTGGGCGGCCATGCGTGCCGCGTCCAGAGGATCCGGGCCGGTGGTGCGGCGGCCATCGCTGAGCAGGATGATTGCGCCGTGGCGATAGGAGCCGGGGCTGGCCGAGGGCTGTTCCTGTTCGCGTTTGCGGACGGCCTCGGCTGCGGCGGCTTCTGACAGCGATCTGCCGCCGGGTCCCGGGGCAAGCGATTCGCCGCCGAAAATAATCGCTTCGAGATCGATGCCATCGTTGGGCAGCAGCACCGCCAGCGCCTGGATCAGTCCGCTGCCGGTTGCGGTGCCGTGCTGGAGTTGAAAGCGATCGATCGCGTCGAGCATGTCCTGCCGGCTCTCGGTGGGAGAAAGCACCACGGTCGCCGTTGCGGCAAACGACACAATGCCCAGACGCACACTGGCCGGCAAGCCGATGATGAAATCGCGGGCGGCGTGCTGGGCGGCGGCGATTCGGGTGGGTGCCACGTCGGCCGCCGCCATGCTGCGGGAAGTATCCATGGCGAGCACCACCGTGACGGTGTCGGAGGGCAGCGTGATGGTGGCGGTGGGACGGGCGCACGCCAGCAGGGCGATGCCAAGCCCCAGCAAGACGAGGAACGGCGGGATGTGGCGCCGCACTCGTTGCTTGCGGCCCAGGGCGGCGCGCGGCAGCGCAATACTGGCGTACATCAAGGCGGCTTTTTTGCGCCGCGCAATCACGTAGAGGTAGGCGGCTGCCAGCAAGGGGAGAGCCAGCAGCAGCCAGAGCATTTGTGGCCAGAGAAACTGCATGCCCTGCTCCATGGCGCGTGGTATGACGATGGTACTGCGTTTCCAAGTCCGGCATTCGCGCCAACTATTCGCTCCGGCCATTCGCGCCTCGGCCATTCGCGCCTCGACCATTCGCGCCTCGGCATTCGCGCCTCGGCATTCGAGCCGCGGCATACGGGCCGCCGCATTCGCTCGGGCACGAGCTCAGGCATTCCCCCAGCCATCCCCTCGCCCTTTCCCGCACCGCAGTTTTCTCTTATGATGCCGCGCGTCATATCGGCCGGTAGAAGGACGACCGCCGGCCGGTAGACGTCGCGCGGCGCCTTGCCAGCGTTCGACGCCATCCCGGGCGTCATCGACACACCATAAAAAACAGCACAACAACAAGGAGTCACCTTGAAAAAGTCCATCCGCACGAGTCTGCTCGCGCTGGCCGCCATGGCCGCCGTTCACGCACACGCCGCTCCCACGCTGGTGCAGTCCGTTCAGGGCTACACGCTGCAGAACGACAAGATCGCCACCTTCACCGGCCTGGTGTTCGACCAGGGCAAGGTGCTGGAGACCGGCGACGCCGCCGCGCTGCGCGCGAAGTATCCCGATGCCAAGCGCATCGACGGCCAGGGCAAGACGCTGCTGCCGGGCCTGATCGATGCCCACGGCCACGTGTTCCGGCTGGGCTTCAAGACGACCGAGATCTCGCTGTCGGGCACGCGGACGCTGCAGGAAGCGCAGGGCCAGATCCGCGACTATGCGAAGAAGAATCCGCAGCGCCAATGGCTGCTCGGCTATGGGTGGAATCAGGTGAACTGGAAGCTGGGCCGCTTCCCGACTGCTGCCGAGCTCGATGCCGCGGTGTCGGACCGTCCGGTGCGCCTCGTGCGCGTCGATGGCCACGCGGCCTGGCTGAACACCAAGGCGCTGCAGGCGGCCGGCATCACGCGCGATACCAAGGACCCGGCCGGCGGCCGCATCGAACGCGATGCGAACGGCAATCCGACCGGCGTGCTGATCGACAAGGCCATGGCGCTGGTCAACAACGTGATCCCGCCCTACTCCGACGACGATCGCCGTGCCGCGCTGGCCGCCGCCGTCGCGCATCTGAACGCGCTGGGCCTGACCTCTGTCGGCGATGCCGGCGTGACCGTCGCCGACGACCGCATTTATCGCGAGTTTGCCGACCAGGGCAAGCTCACCACGCGCATCTACGGGATGATTCGCGACACGGGCGAGGACTTCAAGACGCTGTCCACCAAGGGCCCGCTGATCGGTTACGGCAACGACCGCTACGATCTGCGCGCCGTGAAGCTCTACGGCGACGGCGCGCTCGGCAGCCGTGGCGCCGCGCTGATGGAGCCCTACACCGATGACCACGCGCATAGCGGCCTGCTGTTCATGAGCGATGCCGCGATGCAGGCCAGCGTGAAGACCGCGCTGAAGGCCGGCTACCAGGTCAATGTGCATGCGATCGGCGACAAGACCAACCATCAGGTGCTCGACGCGATGGAAGTCGCCTACAAGGACGTGGGCGGCCGCGAGCTGCGCAATCGGATCGAGCACGCGCAGGTGGTCTCGCTGCCCGATATCCCGCGCTTCAAGACGCTGAACCTGATTGCGTCGATGCAGCCGACCCACGCCACCAGCGACATGAACATGGCGGAAGACCGCATCGGCAAGGAGCGCATCAAGGGCGCCTATGCCTGGCAGACCTTCCTGAAGCAGGGCACCGTGATCGCGGGCGGTTCGGATTTCCCAGTGGAATCGGCCAACCCGTTCTACGGCCTGCACGCCGCGGTAACGCGCACCGACCATGAGGGCCGCCCGATCAGGGGCTGGCACCCCGAGGAAGCGATGACGCTGCCGCAGGCGTTCCGCGCGTTCACGATGGATGCCGCCTACGCGCAGCATCAGGAGAAGACGCTGGGTTCGCTGGAGCCGGGCAAGTGGGCCGACTTCATTCTGGTGGACCGCGATCTGTTCAAGGTCGCACCGGCGGACATCTGGAAAATCCAGGTGCAAGAGACCTGGGTGGCTGGTGAACGCGTCTACGCGAAGGGCGATCAGGCTGTGAAGCGCTGATAGACCGCCTCAACGTCGCCCGATAAAAGCCCTGCTGGACCATCGTCCAGCAGGGCTTTTTTTTGCGGGCCGCCGTTCGCAATGACGGGCGATTCTGCCTGACAGATGGTTACTGCCCATCGCCTCCTTTGGTGCGTGGTGCCGATTCCAATGGCCGCCCCAGCCCTCGCTGCGGCCTCCGGAGGCAAACAACGCTAGTATTCGCCGAATCCGTCCTTCATCGATTCGGTATGAAATTCAAGGAAATCTATGCCTTTCGCGCGGTAATGCGCACGGGCTCCATGACGGCCGCGGCCAACGAGCTGTTCATGTCGCAGCCCAATGTCAGCCGGCTGATCTCCCAATTGGAAGCCTCCACCGGCCTGACGCTCTTTACCCGCAATGCCGGACGACTCGCGCCGACGGAAGAAGGATTGGCCTTTCTGCGCGAGGTCGATCGCACCTTCGTCGGGCTGGAGGCGCTGAAGGACGCCGCGCGCAATATCCGCCAGTTCGGTGCGGGCCGGCTGCGCATCGCCACGGTGCCCTCGCTGGCGATGACCGTATTGCCGCTCGTGCTGCAACGCTTTCATGCGGACCATCCGGACGTCTACGTGGCCATGGAAACCGGCAGCACCCAGCTGGTGGCCGAACAGGTCGGCAATCGCCACTGCGAGCTCGGACTGGTTTCGTATCTACCCACCGCCGCCGTGACCGAGGCGCATCCCGTGGCCGAGCTGTTCGGCTGCTGCGTGCTGCCGCCCGGCCATCGGCTTGCCGCCCGCAAGGTCATCACGCCGGCCGACCTTGCCGGCGAACCCTTTATCTCGATGGCCCATGGCGACGGCCTGCGCGCCGCCGTGGACGCCGCCTTCGCCGGCGACGACCGCCGCGTGATGCATTTCGAGACGCCCTATGGCGCGACCATCTGCAATATGGTCGGCCTGGGGCTGGGCGTGGGCATCGTCAATCCGCTCGTCGCCCGCATGTATCGGCACACCAATATCGTGGTCCGGCCATTCGAGCCACGCGTACCCTTCGTCAGCTATCTGCTGCTCGCCCGCAACCGGCCGGCCAATCTGCTGGTGGACCGCTTTATCGCCCGCCTGCGCGAAGTCATCGACGCGGAAATCGAAGGCTTGGCCGATTGAGATCCCACCTCAGACCCCATCAGCTTTTCGTATAGGCACCGCACGAATTGGTATTTGCGCGTATCGCGGGTCGGTGCGCATACTCGCTCGCATTGGCAACACCGGCCCGGAGCCGCGGTTCCGGGCCAGGGCTGCCGCGATATTTGCGAGTCCCCACATGACTTTTGACAGGGCCCAAGGCCCGTTTCCGACCCGCGCGAGGGCGTGCTGAATGGGCAACGCCTCCACTCCCTCCCAACTTCCGACGTTCGATGTCGCCGTGGTCGGCGGCGGCCTGGTCGGCTCCGCGGTGGCCTATGGCCTGCGCGGCAGCGTCAATTCCATCGCCGTGCTCGACGAGGGCGACGTCGCCCTGCGTGCATCGCGCGGCAATTTTGGCCTGGTCTGGCTGCAGAGCAAGGGCTACGGCATGGGCGCATACAGCCGCTGGACGCTGGGCTCCGTGCGGCTGTGGCCGCAGCTGGCCGCGCAACTGCTGGCCGAAACCGGCATCGACGTGGCGCTCGAGCAGAAAGGCGGGCTGACGCCGCTGATGGGCGACTACGAGATCGAAGCGCGCCTGGCGTGGGTCAACAAGCTGATGTCCCAGCCGGGCGTCGAGCCCTACGAATGGAAGCTGCTGGACCACCATCAGGCGGCCTCGCTGGTGCCGGGGCTCGGCCCCGATGTGACGGGCGCCATCTGGACGCCGCACGACGGCATCGTCAACCCGCTAAAGCTGCTGCGCGCCTTCCATATCGCCTTCAGCCAGAGCGACGTGCGCTACCTGCCCCACCACGGCGTGACCACCATCACGCAGTTGCCGGACGGCGACTTCGTGCTGGACACGCCCAAGGGCAGGGTGCGCGCCCGCAAGATCGTGCTGGCCGCGGGCCTGCGCAACGGCGAACTGGGCCGCATGGTCGGCACTCATCTGCCGATGGCGCCGCAGCGCGGCCAGATCCTGGTGCTCGAGCGCACCCGCCGCCTGCTCGATACCCCGATGGTGACGCTGCGCCAAAACGACGAAGGCAGCTGGCTGGTGGGCGATTCGCAGGAGGATGCGGGCTACGCCGACCATGTGACCACGCTGCCGATCCTGGCGACCCTCGCCGACCGCGCGGTGCGCACGCTGCCGGCGCTGCGCGAGGTGCGTGCGGTGCGCGCCTGGTCCGCCCTGCGCGTACGTGCGCAGGATGGCTTCCCCGTCTACGAACAATCGGCCAGCCACCCCGGGGCTTTCCTGGTGACATGCCACAGCGGCGTGACGCTGGCCGCCACGCATGCGATGACGCTCGCGCCGATGATCGCCGCCGGTGCGTTGGCGCCCGAACTGGACACTTTTTCGACCCGGAGATTTCATGTTCAGAAGACTTGATGCACCCGTCGTGCAAGCTGCCGGCCGCACGGTGCGTGTCATCGTCGACGGCGTCGCGCTGGATTGCCGCGAGGGCGACAGCGTCGCCGCGGCCCTGTTCGCAGCCGGCGTGCAAGCCTGCCGTGACACCGCCGTGTCGGGCGCGGCGCGCGGTCCCTTCTGCATGATGGGTGTTTGCTACGACTGCCTGGTCCGTATCGACGGCCGGCCCAACCAGCAGGCCTGCATGACGCCGGTGCGCGATGGCATGACGGTGCAGCGCCAGCTGGGCGCGCGCGAGGTGGCGGTATGAACGACATGGCTTCCATTTCCGCCGAGATCCCGCAGTACGACTTGCTGGTGGTGGGCGCTGGCCCCGCGGGCCTGGCCGCGGCCACTCGCGCCGCCGGCCTCGGGCTATCCACCGCGCTGATCGACGAGCAGCCCGCGCCGGGCGGCCAGATCTACCGCGCGGTCGGCAGTACCCCGGTGCAGGATCGCAACATCCTGGGCGCCGACTACTGGCATGGCCTGGAGCTGCTGGAGCCCTTTGCGCGCAGCGGCGCACGCTACCTGTCGTCGGCCACCGTGTGGTCGATCAATCGACTTGAACCGCAGGCCGACGGCCAGCCGGCCGGCTTCGAGGTCGCCTACTCGGTGTCCCAGGGTGGTGAAGAACCGCAGGCCTCGCTGCTGCATTGCCGGCACATCATCCTGGCCACGGGCGCACAGGAGCGTCCTTTCCCGATCCCGGGCTGGACCCTGCCGGGCGTCATCACGGCCGGAGCCGGGCAGATCCTGCTCAAGACCTCGGGCGTCGTGCCGGAAGGACGCACCGTGCTGGCAGGTGGCGGCCCCCTGCTCTATTTGCTGGCCTATCAGTACCTGAATGCGGGCGTGAAGCTGGACGCCATTCTCGAAACCACGGCAAGCAGCCAATGGCTGCAGGCGCTGCCCCATGCGTGGAGCTTCCTGCGATCGCCCTACCTTGGCAAGGGCCTGACGCTGATGCGCGCTGTCCGCAAGGCTGTGCCGATCGTCAGCGGCGTCACCGCGCTGGAGGCGTTGGCGGGCGAGAATGGCCAGCTGGCCGAAGTGCGATACACCGCGGGCGGCCAGAGTCGCTCGATGGCGGTGGACCAACTGCTGCTGCACCAGGGCGTGGTACCCAATACCAACCTGTCGCGCGCTGTCGGCGCCGAGCATGCGTGGAACGACCTGCAGGACTGCTGGGAACCGGTCGTCGATGCCTGGGGCGCGACCTCGGTGCCGCAACTGAGCATCGCCGGCGACGGCGCGGGCATCGCGGGCGCGATGGCAGCGGAGCACCGCGGGCGCATCGCGGCCGTGCATGTCGCCACGGCGCTGGGCCGCATCGACGCGGCGGCTCGCGATCGCGAGGCCGCGCCGCATCAGGCCGCGCTCGCACGGGCGACGCGGGGCCGGGAATTCCTCGAGGTGCTGTACCGCCCCCCGGCGCAATTCCGCCGCCCGGTGGGCGACACCATCGTCTGCCGCTGCGAAGAGGCCACCGCGGAGCAAGTACGGCATGCCGCCCGCATCGGCTGCCAGGGCCCCAACCAGATGAAGGCATTCCTGCGCTGCGGGATGGGCCCCTGCCAGGGCCGGTTCTGCGGACTGACGGTGACCGAACTGATCGCCGACGAGCAGCAGCGCCATCCGCGCGATGTGGGCTACTACCGGCTGCGCTTCCCGACCAAGCCCGTGACGCTGGGGGAGATCGCCACGCTGCCGCAGACCCCGGCATCGCGCGAGGCGGTGGTGCGTTTCAAGAAGTAAGGGGCGAAGGCCAGCTGCCCGGCACGGAAGGACGGCTGGCCGACGCCACCAGAAAAACTATCGCGTCAAAGAACGCGACGCCGGACTGCCATGCGGTACGGCGCAACACAACTAGAAAGCGAGCACCGCAGGCGACAGGCGTCGGGGCATATCGAAGCCCCGCCCGCGCCCAAGGTGCCGCAACGATCCAGTGCAGCAGCGACATCCTGAGAGGATTCCACCCATCTACGAGGACCAACCATGGCATTTTTCAAGATCGTTCCCGCTGTCGTACTGGCATTCGCTGCCACACAAGCCGTCGCCCAGGAATTGCCTCCCGGCCCCATCCGCATGCTGGTCGGCTTCGCGCCCGGTGGCGGCAACGACGTCATTGCCCGCGTTGTCGCCACGCAGTTCCAGCTGAACACCAAGCAGACCATGGTCGTGGAAAACCGGCCCGGCGGCGGCAGCACCATCGCCACCGCGGAGATGGCACGCGCCACGCCCAACGGCTCGGTGCTGCTGCTCGGATCGGTGGGCGGACAGGCTATCGCCCCGTCCGTCTACAGCAAGCTGCCCTATGACCCCGTCAAGGGCGTGCAGCCTGTCTCTCTGGTGGCGAAGTCCGCCAACGCGCTGGTCGTCAACAACGCGCTGCCGGTAAAGACCGTGCAAGAGCTGCTGGCCTATGCGAAGGCCAATCCGGGCCAGCTGAATGTCGCGTCGCCGGGCAACGGCACGATCTCGCACCTGTCCGCCGAGCTCTTCAAGAGCATGGCCGGCGTGGCGATCACCCACATCCCCTATCGCGGCGATGCGCCTGCCATGCAGGACGTGATGGCCGGCCAGGCGCAAATGACGTTCGCCAGCCTGCCCTCGGCCAAGGCCGGCGCCGATTCCGGCAAGGTCCGCATCATCGCGGTGACCAGCGCCAAGCGCGTGGAAACCATGCCGGATGTCCCGACCATCGCCGAGTCTGGCGTGCCGGGCTATGAAGTGGTGTCGTGGTATGGGGTCTTCACCACCGGCGGCACGCCCATGCCGACCGTGAAGCGCCTCGCCCAGGAAATCGCCGCGGTGGTGGCAACGCCCTCGGTCCGCAATTCCATCACCAAGCAGGGCATGGAACCCAGCGCACTGGGCCCGGTGGAATTCGCGCAACTCGTGAACCGGGATTCCCAGAAATGGGACAAGGTCGTGAAGAGCGTCGGGATCAAGCTGGACTGATTTTTTTTGACTTGCAGTGCCCCTGTAGTACTCGCCCGGGCGTCGGAGGATGGCCCGGGGTTTTTTTCAGGGGATTTGTGTGTGCCATTCGAACGGGCCACAGCAGCAGTTGGCGGTCGCCTGCGCGGTTGCTTTCATGGACCGCTGCTGGCCGATCCGGGTCGCGCCTGAACGAGGCGGCATCAAAGACAATATGCTTCGGGCCCCCAGGAGATGAAGGACCCTCCCGGGAACCGCGTTGCGCGACCGCCTCTGTTACTGCTGCTGCAGGTACGCCTGCGTCTGCGCTTCCTCGGAAATCGGCTGAGCGCCATCTGTGCGCACTGTGACGGACACGATGCTGCCGCTAAAAGTAAATGGCGCACGATGATGCGGCTCGAATTCCTCAGCCGGGTGGTAGCCGCAAGTCATCATTCCAGAGAAATTAATCATTGCTGGTGCCGTTGGTGCGATCGTTGCCTGCGCGACGCGATGGTCATCGACATACAAGCTGCCGATGCCAGCGGCGCCGTGGCCGGCAGCGAGATCAGGCTGGCCCGTCTTCTCAAACACAAAACGCACCGTGTGCCGCCCCGTAGGAACCGGCTCCCTGGCGTCAATGCTCGTTTGGTGAATGCCGTGGTAGCTATAGATGAAGCGGGGCCGGCCAGCGTCAAACAGCAAACCGTATCCGCCGAAGCGCCCGCCGTGCGCCAGAATCATCCCGCTTGCGCCACCCGGCGGGATCTCCACCTCTGCGCGAATCTCGTAGTTCGTGTTGATGACGTTCGGCGCGGCCTCGATGAAGATAGGAGCCGTACCCGCGCGGAACTCATGGCGCCTGGGCGGTGCGGGCTTTGCGGGCTTGCGCGAAGGTCCGCCCACGATGGGCAGCACGCCATAGCGGCCTGCTTCGTGCCACCACATCGAGATCATCATGCGAAGGCGCTCGGGATTCGTCTTCGCGAGGTTGTTCGTTTCGGCCGGATCCGCTTCGATGTCGTACAGCTCCCAGCCGGAATCCTCCAGCCGGTCGAGGTCGCGGGCGAACAGCTCCTTCGGCCAACTACCGCCTTCAGTCCAGGAGGTTCCTGGCCATGGGCACACTGCGCGCCAGTGGTCCAACACAAGAGCACGATGGCCCATCGTCTCGAAGTATTGGATGCGGTGCTGTGATGGGGCGCTCCCATCCAGCAGGTGGGGCGCAAAACTCACCCCTTCAATGCGTGATTGCTGCACGCCGGCGAGGCTCGCCGGTGCGTCCAGCTCAAGCAGTTCGAGCAACGTCGGGACAACGTCCGTCACATAGACAAAGCCGTCGCGATTGCCGTGTGCGCCAGCCAGGCCAGCGGGCCAGGAAAGCACGAAGGGCACGGCGCAACCACCGCGATAGTTCTCGCGCTTCCACCGCCGGAACGGGGTATTCCCCGCCCACGCCCAACCCCATGGGAAGTGGTTGTAGGCGTCACGGGAGCCGATGCGCTCGATGTCTTCTTCGCTCGCTGGAATCTGATCGATGAGGCCTTGCCACTGCTGGTTGTTCATGGCACCGGTGGGGCCGCCTTCGGAGCTGGCACCGTTGTCGCTGAGCGCCAGAAAAATCGTGTTGTCCAGCTCGCCCATTGCCTCGAGTTCATCGAGCAGCCGTCCCACGTGATGGTCCATGTGCGAGCACATGCCAGCGAACGCCTCCATGAGCCGTGCGTAGACGCGCTTCTGGCTATCGGTCGCTGCGTCCCAGGCTGGCACGTCGGGATCGCGTGCGGAAAGCGCGGACCCCGGCTTGACGAGTCCCATCTGCTGCTGCCTGAGATGGACCTCCTCGCGCATGGCATCCCAGCCGGCGTCGAACCGACCACGATATTTGTCGATCCATTCCTTGGGCGCGTGATGCGGCGCGTGGCCAGCCTGAAACGGCAGGTAAACGAAGAAGGGTTTCGACAAATCGTCGCTGCGGAGTTCGTGGAGCCAGCGGATCGTGACGTCGATCAGATCCTCGGACAAGTGATAGTCCTCCTGCAGGCCCTTCGGCGGATAGACCGGTCCATTGTCCAGAATGATGTGCGGATTGTAGGAGCTCGTCTGTCCCCCCATGAAGCCGTAAAAGCGTTCGAACCCGCGCCCGAGCGGCCAAGCCGATCGAGAGGCCGATGCCTTATGTTCCTCCACTGTCGTCAGGTGCCACTTGCCCACGCAGTAAGTGGCATATCCCTGCGCGAGCAGCATTTCCGAAATGAAGCCGTTCTCGCGCGGAATGCGCGCGTCCTGCTCGCCGACGCCGATCGTCCACCGCGGGAGCGAACCCATGTGATTCGTGTGGTGATTGCGGCCGGTGAGCAAGCAGGCCCGCGTGGGAGCGCACAAAGGCGTGACATGCGCGTTGCTGAAGCGCACGCCACGATCCACCAGTCGCTGCAGCGCTGGCATTTGCACAGGGCCGCCATACGGGGAGAGGTGTCCGAACCCCACGTCGTCAACCAGCCAGATGATCACGTTGGGGCGGCGTTTGCCTGCCGAAGGAGGCGAAACCGGACGCGGTGAGGATTCGTCGATGGTGCGACCGGGATTGCTCATGCTCGTACCCCGATTGACTGGATCGACTCATCGCGATGCGCATAAACGCTCGCAGCAAGCGTTGCCGAAGTCGTGGAAAAATTGCTCACAATGTCTCCTGCGTTCTTGGGATGGGCATTCAGTCGGGACGTGCGCCCGCCGCGAGGAAGCCGCCATCGACCGGCATGGCGATACCGGTCACGTAGGCCGCGCCGTCGGACGCAAGGAAGGCGGCGACCGCGGCTATCTCGTCGGGCGTGCCGTAGCGATTCATCGGGATGGCACGCGTGTAGTCGCTTCGAAATTTGTCCGAGTGCAGCACCTTGGTGAGGGGCGTATCGACCGGTCCGGGGCACACCGCATTCGCCGTCACCCCGTGCGGCGCGAGTTCGACAGCCATTTGGCGTGTGAGTGCGATAAGGGCAGCTTTCGAAGAGCCGTACGCCGTGCGGCCTACGCCGACGGCGCGCATTCCTGCCACGGAGGCGATGTTGACGATGCGCCCCCACCCCTCTGCCACCATCATGCGGCCCGCCTCCTGGGAACACAGCAGTGCGCCTGTCACGTTCACCTCCAGCGTCTTCTGCCAGTTGTCCAGTGGAAATTCAAGGAATGGATACACCTTGGCGATCCCGGCGCAATTCACGAGGATGTCGCACCGGCCGTGCTGGCGGTGCACTTGAGCGAATGCCTGGGACACGGACTCGGGCGACGTTACGTCGATAGGGACAGCGCTCGCCTCTATGCCTGCACGCCCGAGGTCGGCCACCGTGGCCGCGGAGGCCTGCGGATCGAGGTCGCACACGACGATGCGCACGCCTTGGGCCCCAAGGTGGCGGGCAATGGCCGCTCCAATGCCAGAGGCACCCCCGGTGATGGTAGCCACGCGTGCAGTAGACGTGGGGTTGCCGGTATCGTTCATTTAAGGTCTCCTTGTTCGATGCGAGTCATACGGTGCCGTTCAGGGCGTGCACGAAGTAATCGGCACCACCCATCTGCCCGCCCTTTAGGGCGACCTCCAGCCCGTCGAGCGCGGTTCCGGGGGCGATCAGGCGACACAGTGGCGCGCCGGGGGCGAGTCTGGCGGCGACGACGAGGGCGTCGGGAGCGAGCACCTTCGTGACCTGGCTCGAAGTGTCACCACCGGACAGGACCAGGCGTTTGAGGGGAGCCGCGGCGAGGATGTCGCGCACCAGCGCGCCCAGTCGCTCCCCCAGCAACCGACCGCCCTCGTGCTTGGCCTTCTCGCGCGAGTATCCCCGCGCCTGCATGGCGTCCACCATGGCGGCGATGCGAGGATCGTCGTTGCCACGCGCTGTGTGCATCACGACGCTGCGACCAGCGAGCAACAGTTGAGCAACTTGACGCGCCACGGCGTGGATAACGTGCGCTGCGCTCTCGCTCGCCAAGGCCACCGCGTCAAGACTCACTTCGGCGAACCCGGCCTGGACGGCCGCATCGATCTGCTGGGCACTGAGCCTGGAGGCGCTGCCCGAGACCGCAAGCACCTGTTTCACCGGCGCGAAGCTGGTGTAATCGGGGGGTGTGCTCGCCAACGTGCCTGTCTCGCGCCAGTGCTGCGTGAGCGCGTACTCCGCGCCCGATGATCCGACCAGGAACAATTGACCATGCAGCGACGCCTGCCGCTGCAGCAGTTCGCCTATGCGCGTCATGTGCGCGTCGTTGACGGCATCGAGTACAACGGCCGTGCAACCTTCTCCGTGCAGCCGAATCAGGGAATCCTCGACCGCATCGATGCCCGCATCCAGCCGGTCGAAGGGCAGCGATCCGACCCGCACACTGCCTTGCTTGCCAAGATGCATGGTGAGATCGCTCTCATCCATTGGCGTCATCGGATGCACGCTCATGATCGGATGCCGGTCGATGCGATACACCTTGCCGTCCGTCCCCGATCTCGCGAAGAGGTTGCCGAAGACACACCACCGGCTCAGCCGGGGGGTAGCGGCGACCACGGGCAACCAAGGCGCCGCGAAGCGACGTTGCGCGATTTCCATCACGCGTCCGATGCTTCCTATACTCGGCGCGCTGTCAAACGTGGAGCAGACCTTGTAATGAATCAGCGGAGCACCAAGATCAGCCAACGCATCGAAGACGTCCGGCAGATGATCGTCCATCTCGTCGGGCGTCATCGCGCGGCTTTCACCGGCGACGCCCACCGCCTCCAGTCCATCAAAGCGTGACAGCATCTCCGATGACGGCGGCTTGAGAAAGAGTGCCGAGCTGATACCCGCGAAGCTCAGGACTTCCAGGGCGTCGGTGGAGCCGGTGAAATCGTCTCCGTAGAATGCCAGGCGTAACGCACCGTTCGTCATTCGGAGCCTCCGAAGGCTTCCAGCGCCGCTGCCAGAGCGGGTTGACGCCGGGCGTACTCCGCCAGCGGAATACCGGCAACGGCGGCTTCCCACGCTTCGCGCATGCTGCGCACGCCCGCCGCCGGCCCCTGCGGATGGCCAATGATGCCGCCGCCGGCCAGGTGCATGAGGTCGGTCGAGCCCAGCATCGCGAACATGTCGGGAGCCTGCGAGGCCCATTGACCGGAGGAGAACACCGGCATAACGGGGCTCAGGCCAGCCCAGGGCGCAAGACAGGCGCGTGCCGAGGCGATGACGGAATGATCCGGCTCCCAGAACTTGCTGCGCAGCCCGTTCACGTGCAGCTGGTCCACGCCAGCGAGCCGCCAGATTTTTTGGTAAGCCTTGAAATCCATGCCCAGCTCAGGACAACGCGTGAGCGCCCCCCAACCGTTGCGGTGCCCGTGGATCGGCAGCTGAGAGTGCCGGCGCAGGTCCTCGACGCCCGAGTGGCCCGTCCAATTCACGCTCACCATCACGCAGGTGCCACCGAGCGCCAGCACCTGGTCGTGGCGACGCCGCATCTCCTCGATCGTCCCTGAGATGTTGATGGCGTACATCGGCATCCGACCGAGTCGATCCGCGTGCTTCTTCAGCACCGGCATCACCGCGGAGAGCCTCGCTTCGAATGGGGCATATGGCGGGTCGGCAATCAGCTCGTCGTCTTTGAGAAAGTCGATGTCCGCGGCACACAGTGTGTCCACCAGTTCGGCGGTCTGCTCCGGTGTGAGTCCGATGCTGGGCTTGATGATGGTGCCGATGATCGGCCGATCGTGCACGCCGGCAAACGCGCGCGTTCCTTTCACGCCGAACTGAGGACCTGGAAACCGCTCGGCATAGGTGGGTGGCAGGTCAACGTCCAACAGCCGCAGCCCGGTCACCTCGCCAAGCTCGTAGAGGTTTCCGCAGAGTGTCGCCATCAGCGTTGTCAGGTTCGCACCCACGTTCGCGACAGGAAACGCGATCTCGATCTCTCCCCGGTGGGAAACACCGGTGCGTCCTTTCCGCGCCATGGCGGCACTCGCCAGCGTCGGCTGCGCCGCGTCATCCAGCGGTGCAACGCTCACCACCCGAGCGCGGGAGCGTTGCTTCAGATCTTCTGTCTCCGCGGAAAGCTTAAGGAAGGTTCCGCTGGATTGCTCGCCCGCGATGACTTCGGCCACACGTTCAAGGGGTTCCGGAGTCTCGATGCGGTACCGCGCGACGAATTCTTCGCGCTCAAAAATGTTCAACATGCCTGTCTCCTCGCATCACGGCTCGGGGCTCAATCCTGACGTTTGATCTTCGCCAGTTCGAACAGCTTGGGCCACTCCGTCATCTCGTCGCGGATCATCTTTGCCACCGCCTCAGGCGGCGTCGGCGGCGCGACGATGATGCCCTGCTTCTGCAACTGAGCCACGACGTCGGGTTGGGCCGCAGCAACGTGCAGTGCCGCGTTGGCACGCTTGACTATCGCGGGAGAGACTCCGGCAGGCATCAGCATTCCGCTCCATGCCTGGATCGTCAATCGCGGGTAGCCGAGCTCGACCGTGGTGGGCACATTGGGCATCAGCGGCGAGCGCTGCGCCTGAGCGATCGCCAGTGGAACCAGCTTGCCTGATTGGATGTGCGGCATCGCGACGATAGGCGAGAGCACGGCGAAGTTCACGCGATTCGCCAGCAAGTCGGTGAGCATCTGGCTCTGGCCGCCCTTGTAGGTGACAGTGGTCATCTCGATCTTTTCGGTAGCTTCGAGCAAGGCCGCATTGATGTGTCCGAGCGAGCCAACGGCTGCATTGCCAAAGGCAAGTTCCTTGGGCTTGGTTCGCGCGAGCTTGATAAAGTCGGCGAGTGTCTTCACGCCGAGTTCAGGCGGCACGACCATGACGCCGCCGGTTGACCCCAGGTTCGCGACCGCCGTGAAATCCGCGACGGGGTCGTAGGGAACCTTCTTCAGCACTGCATTGGCAGTCGTTGGGATAGAGGCCATCACCCAGGTATAACCATCTGGAGCGCTGTTCTTACCCGCAATGGTGCCGACGGCCCAATCCGCGCCAGGCTTATTGACGATCACGACCGTTTGGCCGAGCTCTTGGCTCAGGCGTGGCTGCAGGGCTCGGATGATGAGGTCGTGGACCGCCCCAGGTGCGACCGGAACGATGATCTGAATCGGCTTGGACGGCCAGTTGTCCTGCGCCTGCACCGCAGCGGGCAGGGCAGACAAGAGCAGCGTTCCGGCGAGAATGGTGCAGATTGTGCGGCGTAAAGATGTGGAGGTGCGGTGAGCGGGCATGTGTCGTCTCCGTATGGTTTTCTGTCTGCGAACCCTGCGCACGCCGGGAGCGGCGCCGAGCGGTTATACGATCCTACAGAGCACCCCCCCATTCGGCGCAAGCGACATATACTCCCTACAATGTGAGTTCTGCTCACACCCCCCACTTCATCGATGGCTGGTTCAACTCCTTCCTTGTACGCTCTGCGGGCCTTCGAAGCTGCGGCACGGCTGCGCAGCATGACTGCGGCGGCGCACGAGCTTTCGGTCACGCACGGTGCGATCAGTCGCCACGTCCGTGCGCTTGAGGAAACACTGGGCGTCACGCTGCTGACGCGCGGGCCCGTGTCAACAGAGCCCACTCCCGATGGCCTGCGCCTGGCGGAAGGGCTGGCTGCCGCTTTCACCGCGATCGATGCCGCAATAGAACAGGTGAGGCCGGGCCCGCTCACGCTGTCGTGCTCCACCTCGATCATGATGTACTGGCTAATTCCTCGCATAGCGGACTTTCACCGTCAGCATCCGGAGGTACTGCTTCAGTTCAATATGAATTACGGGCAGTTCGACGCCGTAAGAGACCGCATTGGGATCGCGATCCGCAATACGATGGTCGAACCGCCCCCGGATGTGGTGGTGAAGGAGTTGGGTCAGTCTGAACGAATCGGTCTCGTCTGTTCGCCGGAATACCTTCGTGACACGGGTATCGCACGTCTTCCGGATGTCGCCGGGGCTCACCGGCTCGCACCGGCGACCCGCGCGAAGGCATGGGACGAATGGGCTCTCGCTGCCGGGTACGAAGGCGCGCCCCTCACTACCCATGACTCGTATGATCATTTCTATTTGATGATCCAGGCAGCAATTTGCGGACTGGGGATCGGTCCCGTGCCACAGATGCTTGTATTGGACGACCTGCGCTCGGGCAAACTCGTCGCCCCATTTGGCTTCGTCGATGGGCCACATAGGCTGGTGCTTTGGCTTTCCCCCCACGTGCGCGACCGCGCCGACACACGTGCATTGCGCACCTGGCTAACTGATCAACTCGCGCGCACCCAAGCCGAAGGCGAGGCGCTGGTGCCGTCAATTGCGAGAAGCCGAGTCAAGGCGCAATAAGCGATGTTGACAGGCGCGGGCAGCGAGCTGGCGTGCGGGAGCGGTAGCAAGACGCGGTCGTCTCATACATCCCCATGTCCACACCAACAACAGGCCGCTATCTCCGGCTACTCGGGCGAAATAGTCCGGAGCTGTCGCGGGCACTGCACAGCCCCGGCGGTCAATGATCGAGAACGGCCGCTAGGCCCGCTTCTCATCGAGGATGCGAATGAATGGCCGGTTTCCGAGTGGACCCGACGTTTTAGTGTCCGGTGACAGTACGAACAAATGACCGCTCATGGCCGACAGCGGTCGTACGCGACGCCGCGATATCTTGTTCCCGGGTCACCAGACCCCGTGCGGTTTCAATCTTCGGTGGACGAATTTTGCGTGCACAGTTGGCGCCAGTGCTTCTCGCCAATTTTCAATCTAGCCGAGTGCTCCACGCCGACCGCCTGCGCCGATCGAGCGGTCCGCTGGTTTCGTCATTTCTTCTTGCCTTTATCGTAGTGCCACTTGACGGCGAAGAACATGCCCGTGCCGAGCACGAGAACCTTGAACACGATAAAGACTATAGGGAACCAATCCACCATTTTTGTGTATTTCCCGGCTATGGCTCGACACGATTTATCGTGAGGAGCACCACCCAAAACGCTGCTACTGCAGCTTCATTTCTTGTTCGAACCGTCGTCGAACCTGCGTTCGATCATAACATTCGGACGCGCAAGGTATCAGGTGGGCTGCGCCAAGGGCGGAGTGCCGCGCTCACTCTTGTGCAGCAGCTTCCTGGGACAGTCAAGGACCGCTTTGGGTCGGAGAAGGCCGCTCTCCACTCACGACGCGCGGGCGTGGCAGCCTCTGCGCTCAGCCGGAGACCGCTCCCGAAACATCCGGTGCGCGCTCGAAATACTCGATCAGCAGCTCGGTCAGAACCCGTATCTTCCTCGCCGGATGCTGACCCGGCGGGCGGACGACATATGCGCCGGCAGGCGGTACCGGGTAGCGTTTCATCACGGGGACAAGCGCGCCGGAACGTAGGTGTTCCTGAATGAGGCCGTTGGGCAGGTAACCGATTCCAAGCCCTGCGACAGCGGCCGCGACCAGCGCCGTGCCGTTGTCCGCCTTGAAGCGCCCCTGTGGGCGAATCGTGATGACCCTGCCGCCATCCATCAGTTGCCACGCCTCCGTGCCTTGCATCAAGGCCTGATGGGCGAGCAGGTCTTCGGGCGTCTCGGGCGATCCGTGCGCCTCGATATAGGCGGGACTCGCAACGAGCATCCCATAGATCGGGCCGACGCATCTCGCGATCAGGTTGGAGTCCTGGAGATGGCCAAGCCGGATCGCACAGTCATAGCCGTCGGCGATGAGATCGACGACGTGGTCGCTGTAGCACGTGTGGATCTGCAGCAGCGGGTGGCGTCGCGCCATTTCGGCGAGCACGGTAGCGATATGCGTGGGGCCGAAAGACAGCGGCGCGGCAATTCGCAATCGCCCGCGCAGCTCACCGGCGGGAAGGATCGTTTCCTTCGCTACATCGATTTCGGCGCAGACCCTGGCTGCATAGTCTCTAAACGTGGCCCCGGCTTCCGTGAGAGCAGCCCCTCGAGTCGATCGCGCAAGCAGTTGGATGCCAAGTTCCGCTTCAAGGCGCATCAGGCGACGACTGACGATGGACTTGGACACGCCGAGCCGAAGCGCAGCAGGCGAAACGCCGCCAGCATCAGCCACTTCCACAAAAGTCCGTAGCTCTTCGATATCCATTTCGGCGTTCCCCGATGCGCGACACAGTTCGCCGGGGAATGGTACTACCGCATCCAGCATGGGACCAACAGAATGCCGTTTCCGGGCAACGTCCGCTGGCGCATGTTTTCCGGAAGGGCAATCCCGCTCACAACGGCAATAAAGGAATGCACCAATGACTTTTCGAAATGGCCTTGCTTCGCTTCTTCGTCCCGAAGACTCCGTCCTCGTTCTGATCGACCACCAGCCCTACCAGCTCGCGAACGTCAACAGCCACGAACCGCAGATGGTGATCAACAACACAGCCGGTCTGGCGAAGGCCGCCAAGGCCTTTGGCGTGCCTACCATTCTGACGACAGTCATCGCTGCCCGCGGAGGAGACCTCTTCCCCCAGATCACCGATGTGTTCCCCAACGAGGAGATCATCGACCGTACGCTGATCAACACCTGGGAAGACCGCAAAGTCGTGGATGCGGTCAAGGCGACGGGCCGGAAGCAATTGATCATCGCTGGGCTGTGGACCGAGGTATGCGTGGCGATGCCGGCGATCCAGGCCCTTGGCGAAGGTTGGGACGTGACAGTGGTGACGGATGCGTCCGGCGGCGTTTCGGTCGAGTCGCACCAGGTTGCAATCCAGCGCATGATCGCGGCAGGCGCGAACATGATGACCTGGTTGGCGGTAGCGGCCGAATGGCAGCGTGACTGGGCTCGGACCGAACAAGCCGCCGCGCTGACAGAAGTCATTACGCAGCATGCCGGCGGTAGCGGCATCGCTTACCTGTGGGAGCAGCAGTTGCTCAATACGCCTGTGCCAAAGAGCGCAGCATGATCTGAGTGGGGATGACGAGGTTCGTGCGCAACGCCTCGCGCAATGGCGGATTGTCTTTGCCGAATCCTCGTCACCCCTCTCTACAAGGAATGCATCGTTGGCAAATGGACCGAGCCGAACGTTGTCTCAATCCAATGGCAACGATCGCTACGCCAGCATCAGGTCCAGGTTTTGAATCGCGGCACCGGATGCGCCCTTTCCGAGATTGTCGAAGACTGCGGAAAGAAGGACGTGCCCGTGCTGCGCGCCAGAAAATACGCCCAGGCGCATGTCGTTCGTACCGTTCAGCGCTTGCGGATCCAGATGCTTCAAGGCGCTCGATTCCTGCAGCGGCAAGACATGTACGTGGTCCGCGTCGGCATAGTGGCGCGCCAGGCAGGCGTGCAACGTGTCGCCATTCACGCCCGGCGCCAGCAGCCGCAACGCCAGCGGCACCGTCAGCACGATGCCCTGCCGGAACGCTCCGTATGCAGGGACGAAAATAGGCGCCTGCGCGAGGCCGGCGTGCTGCTGGATCTCCGGCGTGTGCTTGTGCGCGAGTTCCAGCCCATAGACCTGGAATGAGGGCGCGCCAGCGGCGCCCGGCCCCTCATATTCCTCCACGCCGGCGCGTCCGCGTCCGGAGTAGCCGGATACGGCGTGAATGCTGATGGGGTAATCGTCCGGGATCAGCGCCGCCTGCACCAACGGACGCAGCAGGCCAATCGCACCGGTCGGATAGCAACCGGGATTGGTAACCCGACGTGCGCTCGCAATCCGCTCCGCCTGCTCCGGCGCCATTTCGGGGAATCCGTAAGTCCAGTCCGGGTGTGTACGGTGCGCCGAGCTGGCGTCGATGACCCTGACCGCGGGATTGACAATCGCGGCCACGGCCTCGCGCGCGGCGGCATCCGGCAAACAAAGGATGGCGATGTCGCAGGCGTTCAGGGCCTCCGCGCGACGCCGCAGATCCTTGCGTTCGGCGTCGGCGAGCGTCATCAGCCGGATGTCGGTCCGGTTACGCAGCCGTTCGTGGATCAGCAACCCGGTGGTGCCTTGGTCGCCATCGATGAAAACAACGGGAGAGCTCATACGTGGATACTCGCTGAATCGGAGTTGCAAGAAGTCGAACGACGAACGAGGCCCTATGTTCGGTGGAACGCTACAATAGAAAAAGTTGAATTTCATGACGTCAACATTCACCTCTCCTGAATCTGGACGCCGATATGCGAGAGATCAGCCTGGACCGCTTGCGCACCCTGGTCACCATTGCGGACCGCGGCTCATTTGCCGAGGCGGCGCGCGCATTGCATCTGGCGCCGCCAACGGTCAGCCTCCATATCGCCGAATTGGAAGACCGCATCGGCGCTCCACTGCTGTCGCGCAAGCGCGGACATGTCAGGCCGTCGGCGATCGGAGAGGTGCTGGTGGAGCGCGCGCGTCGCCTGCTGGCCGACGCGGAGCAGGCATTGGACGATATTCAGCGCCAGGTACAGGGGCTGGAAGGACGCGTTCGGCTCGCCGCGTCGACAGGCGCGCTCGCGCAGCTGTTGCCGCAGGCGCTCGAGGGTCTGCGCCAGCGCCATCCCGCTATCGACATTCAGGTGGCCGTGCTGACTTCACAGGCAACGTTGTCCCGACTGGCGGATGGGACGCTGGACGTGGGACTGGTCGCCCTGCCTCAGCCCCCGGTGGCTGGACTGGTGATCAAGCCATGGAGGCGCGACCCCGTGATGGCCTTTGTGCCTGCGCATTGGCGGTGCCCGGCGCGCGTCACGCCCGAATGGCTCGCTGCCCAGCCTCTGATTCTCAATGACGCGACCACGCGTCTTTCCCGTCTGACCGCTGAGTGGTTCGCGACTGCGGGATATCACCCTGCGCCTCGCATTCAGCTGAACTACAACGACGCGATCAAGAGTCTGGTAGCGGCGGGTTATGGCGCGGCGCTGTTGCCCCACGAGGCGACGGCGCCATTACCGGACAAGCGCATTGTCATGCGTCCGCTGCGGCCGGCGCTATGGCGTCGGCTCGGTATTGCACATCGGGCCGGGCACGTCGAGCGTTCCACGCAACACGTACTCGATATGTTGCGGGATCTGCGATTGGCGTAGGCGTTGCCGTTTTTCGCTTCGGTCGTTTTCGATGCGGCGCGATTGCAGGCACATCGGAGCGGGAGGTAGCCGCGGGAGTGCCCCGCCCAAGCGGTATCATGAGCGCCCCACTCAACGGAAATACCGCGATGCAAGTCCTCGTTGACGCAGACGCCTGCCCGGTCGTAGTCAAGGAAATGTTGTTCCGAGCGGCGCAACGGGTCGAAGTGTGCGTCACGCTGGTCGCCAATCAGTACTTGCGCACGCCGCCTTCCCGCTTCATCAAATCGATCCAGGTACCGGCGGGCTTCGACGCCGCCGACGAACGGATCGTCGAGCTGGTCAACGCCGGTGACCTCGTGATTACGGCCGACATCCCCCTTGCGTCCGCGGCCCTGGACAAGGGTGCCCACGTGCTCGATCCACGAGGAAGCTTGTTTACCCGCGAGAATATCCGGGAGCGCTTGACGATGCGTGAGATGATGGACCAGCTCCGCGCCTCCGGCATCGATACTGGCGGGCCTGCACCGTATTCGCCTCAGGACAGCAAGGCGTTTGCCGGCCAACTGGATCGATTCCTGGCGCGCCATGCGCCGCCGAAACCGGTCCCCTGACGCGGACCACACATAGAAAGCACGAAGCAACGAACGATGCCCGCCCGAATGCTGGGGCTCTACGCCTTCCCAGCGCGAGGCGGCGCGCAGGATTCCCGCATGACAACATGCGTGGTCAGCCGAATCTCCTCGCCCTCTACCGCCTTCCCCTCGGCTCTTCCCGACCCCACGCCAATAGACCGCAGCAGCATCTCCGCGGCCGCCGTCCCCACCGCCTCCAGATCCCAATTGATCGCCGTGATCGCCGGCGAGTAAAGCTGCGCGAGATCGCTGTCGCCGACGCAGATCAGGCTGACATCCTGCGGCACGCGGTTCCCGGTCTGCTTCATCGCCTGCAGGACGCCGGAGAGAATTCGTGTACCGAGGCAGATGAACGCGGTCGGGCGATCCTTGGCCGATAGCAGCGCCAATGCATCGCTGAATGACAGATCCATGGCCGAGCGGCTGGAACGCACCAGCGTGTTGTCCACAGTCAGGCCGCGTTCTTCCATCGCTTGGCGATAGCCGTTGATGCGCTCGCGACCCGGGCGCAGTGCGCCGTCGGAGGTCATCAGGGCGATGCGGGTGTGCCCCAGATCGAGCAGATATCGTGTCGCTTCGTATGAACCGCGGGCGTGTTCGACATGAACGCCGACACCGTGCGCGCCGAAATCGCGGTCCATCGCAACAACGGCGAGATCGCGGGAGATCTGGGCCAGGTAATCGGGGCGCTCGGTTTCACAGGGTCCCAGAATCAGTCCGTCGACGCGGCGGCGTCGGAAGAGGTCCACCATCAGCTCTTCCTGCGCCTTGTTGTTATGCGTGTTGCCGACCACCATCGCATAACCTTCGCGCTGCAGCCGCGTCTCCACTGCCGTGATGATCCGGGCGTATAGCGGATTCGCCAAATCGGAAACCAGCAGGCCCACGACGCCGGAGGTGCCGGTGCGCATGCTTTGCGCAATCGGGTCGGGTGCATAGGCCAGTGCCTTCGCGGCGCGCTCGACGGCCTGCAGCGCGGCCTCGCTCACTGGACCGCTGCGGTTCAGTGCGCGCGATGCCGTGCCCACCGAAACGCCGGCGGCCCGCGCCACGTCACGGATGGTGACGCGGGCGGGCGTATCGGAGCTGGGGGTGCGCGTTCGGCTGGTCATCGATGATCCGGCGGAAATGTATGAGCCTGAGGCAATCGTCGCAGGCTTGCTGGCCCGCTATTATCGTCGAAAGCCAGGGCCAGGCCGTGCCGTTTGCCTCAGTACATGGCACGCCCGCCGCTGATGTCGAACACCGCGCCCGTGCTGAAGCTGCAGCGCTCGGAACACAGCCAGGCGGCCATCTCCGCCACTTCCTCGACTCGCACAAAACGCTTCATTGGCACACGTTCGAGCAGGCGTGCCTGCAATAGCGCCCGCTGGCTTTCGTCGTGAGCGCCAAAGATGTCGGTATCCGCCGCGCTGGGCGTGATGCAATTGACCAGCACGCCCGTTTCCGCCAGTTCCTTGCCGAGGCTCTTCGTCATCGATATCAAGGCGGCTTTCGATGCCGCATAGGCGCCGGCAAACGGATTGCCTTCCTTGCCGGCGACCGAGGCCACATTGACGACGCGGCCCCAGCCATTTTTCACCATGGCGGGCACGATTGCCTGCGCGCATTGCAACGCGCCGAAGACGTTGACGTCGAACACCAGCTTCCATTCCTCGACCGACGCATCGACCGTAGGCCCTCTGCGTCCGAGGATGGCGGCGTTGTTGACCAGCGCCGTGGGCGTACCGAGCGTTTCGACGGTTTGCGCGAATGCGCGGTCTATCTGTCCGCGATCGGTAATGTCGACGGCGACGCCCAATACGCGGGGGCCATCGCCGCGCAAGGCGCGAACGGCGTCATCGAGCAGCGCCCGATCGCGATCCCACAGGGCGACCGCGTATCCGTCGGCCGCGAGCCGGCTGCTGATCGCAAGCCCGATGCCGCGCGCGGCGCCGGTTACCACCGCGATCCTGCGTTCCGAATCCCTGCCCTCGGTGGCGTTCATTGGGGCGCTCCAATGCGTCGGATCGGATCGTTGCCGTCCCAGTGTTTCGCGGCATCGGCAATCGTCGCAAAATATTCGCCCTTGCCGCCGGACATTTCCGAGATCTCGACAATATTGCCCGGCAGGTCCGCATGCACGTAATAGGCAAATCGGCCGCGCATGCCCATGCGGCCACCGTGGCCCTCCACATAGCCGCGCGCCAGCAAGCGCTCCGCATATTCATCGAACCGGTCATCCGTCCAGTACGCAATGTGCTGCATGCCTTCGCCGAAATGCTTCAGCGAATCGAGATACAGCGATGGCGCGTCATTGCGTTGCTGGATCAGCTCGATCTGCACGCCGCCCGAATTGGCCAGCGCGATCGACAGATCCGGCAAGGCCGACGCCTCGCCGTAATAGCGGAATTCGGTCGTGCCGACTTCCTTCTTGTAGAACCACGGTCCGACGCCCAGCACCTCGCTCCAGTGGCACATCGCCTTCTCGATATCGCGTACGACGTAGCCGATCTGGCATACGCCTCCGAACAGCAAGCTCATTTCGGCTCCATGTCATTGCAACGTTGGAAACGTTTCCATCACAATACGGTAGCCGATGGCGCGGCGTTATGCAGCATAGCGTTAACCATGATTGCTGCTCGCACCCTCCTTCGCCACACTTTGATGGAAACGTTTCCACAACGCCGGAAGCGTGATCCCACACCCCGCATCGCAGAACGGGCGAACCCCATGGAGACAGACATGAAGACACTCTTCACCACCGCGCTGCTGGCCCTGGCGGCCACGGCCGCCCACGCGGCGGACCCCGCGGCCTATCCCGAGCGCCCCATCCGCATGCTGCTGCCCTTCTCCGCCGGCGGCGGCGGCGATACGCTGGGGCGCTTTCTCGCCGAACGCTTTGCCGCGCAGCTGAAGCAGCCCGTGGTGGTGGAGAACAAGCCCGGTGCGGCCGGCACGATCGGAACCCAGTCCGTTGCCACCGCGACGCCCGACGGCTACACGATCATGATCGGCGGCATGTCGACGCATCCGCTGGCGGCCGCGACGTACGCGAAGCTGCCCTACGACCCCGTGCGCGACTTTCAGAGCCTGGGGACCATCGGCAACTCGTCCATCGTGATGGTCGCGTCGAACTCGTACCCCGCGAACAACCTGAAAGAGCTGACGGCTCTCGCCCGCAAGCAGCAGGCGCCGGTGCAATACGCCAGTTGGGGCTCGGGATCGACCGGACATTTCTGCGGCGAGATCCTGAGCCAGAAGGCCGGCATCCCGTTGCAGCACGTGCCCTACAAAGGCACCGCGCAAATCATCACCGATCTGCTCGGCAACCACATCTCCGTGGCGTTCGTCGACATGGTCACCGCTACGCCCTTCGTCAAGGAGGGCAAGGTCAAGGCGCTGGCCGTCTGCACCAAACGCTCTCCGAGCCTGCCCAACGTGGCCAGCTATCAGGAGCAAGGCGTCGACTTCGATCGCGAATTGACATGGGCGATGTATGTCCCGGCCAAGACGCCGAAGCCGATCGTCGACAAGCTGTCGGCCGTGCTCGAGAGGACGCTGAAGGAACCCGAGGTCGTCAGCAAGCTGCTGTCGCTCGGCATCACGGCGAAATACGTATCCGGAGCCGAGCAGCAAGCGATCAATGCGCGCGATATCCCGATGTGGAAATCGATCGCCAAACAGGCGCACATGGCGCTGGACTGACGCATCGCGGCGCACGCGCCCTCCCCTCTTTCATGACGACAACACGCGAATTGTTTATGCCTTCCACACTGAATGAAGCCCGCATCCAGACCGTACGCGACCACATGGCGCTGGAGTGCGTCCACGATTGGGACGCCGTGATCGACACCTTCGCGCATCCCCGATACGAGATGCACGGCAGTGGCACGGTATTCGATGGCGAAACCGAGGTGCGGGGGTATTTCGATTCATCGCGGGTGCCATTTCCCGACCTGACGAACGAGATCATCGCCATTGCGGCCGATGGCGATACCGTGCTGGTCGAGTTCTGGCTGCAGGGCACGCACCTTGGTCCGTTGAAGGCCAACGGCAAAACCTACGAGCCGACGGGCCGCACGTTCCGCATCCGGATTGCCGCCACGTTCGAGTTCGCGCCCGGCTCGGACAAGATCATCTGCGAGCGGCCGTACTCCGCCCCGGATGCCAAGTTGCGCGCGCTGGGCCTGCTGTAAGGCGCCACCGCCGGGCCATCCCACATCAGGCTGGGCCATTGGTCCAAGCCATGCCGCCATCGGCAAAGGAGAGTTGAATCATGGCCTTGCCCAAGGTCGTCACGCATCAAGACCGTCTGCTGACGGTGAACATCCATGAAGCGGTCGAATTCCCTGGATCGGAATCAGGCTCGACGATCATTCCGCTGTTCCTCGACCGCGAGAACGGCGTCTGGGTGTTGTACGGCAAGTTCGAGCCGGGCACCACGCTACCCCCGCACTTCCACACCGGCACCGTCCACTTCTTCACGACGAAGGGGGAGTGGAACTACGTCGAATACCCCGACGATCGCCAGACCGCCGGCAGCTACCTGTACGAGCCCGGCGGGTCCGTCCATACCTTCTCCGTGCCGGCCGACGCCAGGGAGGCGGCCGAAGGCTTCATGGTGGTCTACGGCGCCAACGTGATTTTCAAGGACGGCGAATATCAGGGGGTACGCGACGCCGGGGCGATCGAGGACGGCATCCTCAATGCCGCGAAGGCGATGGGGCTCCCCACGCCGCGTTATATCCGGCCGGGCGGGGGCGCTGCGTTCTCGCGCGATTGATCGGGATCAGCTTAGGGATCGAGCAGGTCTATCCCTTCGCGCACTCCGCTCCAAAGCTCTCACCAAGGGCCTGCGACCGCCGCAACGCATAGGGCAGCACCGCCAGCACGCCAACCACGGCCAGCACCGTGCCGACCCACAGCGGCGATCGCAGTCCCCAGCCCTGGCTGATGCCTACGCCGCCGAGCCACGAGCCGGACATCAGGCCGATATTGATCACCGCGGTATGCATCGTATTGACCAGCGGCCCGGGCGGCGCGGCGCGCATCACGCGCACCACCATCGCCGGGTTCAGCGACACGCCGGTCAGCCCGACGAGCAGCATCGCGATGACAGCAACCAGCGGCTGGTCGGCGTAGACGGCGAACAATGCCAACGCGCCCGCCAGCGAGGCGCTCGTTTGAAGCGGCTTATGCCATTGGCTTATGCCATCGGGTTATGCCACCGTTTCCCGCTGCCGGTCCAGTTCGGCCAGGATCTCCGCCGTGTGCTGGCCGAGATCGGGAAGCGCGGCATCGCGCGAGCTTGCATCGTCGATGGTCATGGGCAAGGCGGGCATGCGCAGCGACCGGTTGCCGGGCGACGGCACGCTGATCACGCGTTCCGGTGTCGTGGCCTGCGCGGTTTGGATGGCATCGTGCAGGTCGCGCACCGCGCCGCAGACAACGCCAGCGGCATTGAGCGTTCGGCAAGCTTCTTCGGTAGTCAGCGCCGACAACGCGCCGGCAAGCATCCCGAGCAAGGCGGGTCGATTCGCCACGCGCGAGGTGTTGTCGTGAAAGCGTCCGTCTTGCGCGAGTTCCGGCAGCCCCAGGCATTCGCACAAGCGGGCAAAGTGTTCCTGCAGATAGGCCGAGATCACGATTCTGCCGTCGGCGGTCGGTAGCACATCCGCCGCCGGCGCCATCGTCGGCTGGCCGTTGCCGCAGCGTGAAGGCACCGTGTCGAGGATCTGGTACTCGGCCCATTGCTGGCTCAGCGCATCGGCTGCCACGTCGATCAGGGACACCTTGACATGGGCCCCTTGTCCGGTGATGCCACGGCGCACCAGCGCGGCGAGCACGCCCGTCGCGAGCGTACGGCCGGCCAGCACATCGACGACCGTGAACCCCACGCGTGTCGGATCGGCGTGGGCATCGCCGTTCATGCTCATCATG
>Ga0182740_1000469_pt1 | contig 45815 bp, 42 predicted proteins | sample eDN5th37CKraftBY_FD_128872 | JGI IMG/M metagenome (GOLD analysis project Ga0182740, IMG submission 128872) | Enriched backyard soil microbial communities from Emeryville, California, USA - eDNA 5th pass 37_C Kraft BY (version 2) (version 2) | ecosystem: Environmental > Terrestrial > Soil >...
AGTTTGCTCTCATGTGGGTCACCACATAAGAGAATAGAGTTACGGCGGTCCATAGCGGCAGGGAAACGCCCGGTCCCATCCCGAACCCGGAAGCTAAGCCTGCCAGCGCCGATGATACTACCCATCCGGGTGGAAAAGTAGGACACCGCCGAACACAAATTGACCTGAGCCCCCCAATTCCGATTGGGGGGCTCAGGCATTTGTATATGTATTTGTAATTCGCGAATTCAGAAAAGCGCCGGCGCCATTCGGCTTTTCTCCAAGTCGAGCAGCATTCGCTTGCGTTCGAGGCCGCCCCCATAACCCGTGAGACTTCCGTTCGCGCCGATCACGCGATGGCACGGCACGATGATGCCGATGGGATTGTGGCCGTTGGCCAGTCCGACGGCCCGCGAAGCGCCCGGTGAGCCGATCTTTCGCGCGATCTCGCCGTACGAACACGTCTGTCCGTACGGGATCTCCCGCAGTGCGGTCCACACCGTGCGCTGGAACGCCGTGCCGACCAGGTCGAGGGACAACTCGAAATCAGTGCGCTCGCCGGCGAAGTACTCGGCCAGCTGTTCGACAACTTCAGGAAATGCGCTGTCATCGACCTCCCAACCGTCACGGCTGGGCTCATAGGTCTGGTCCTCCATACGAAGGTGCATCAGGTGTCCGTCGCGGCCCGCGAGGGTCAACGGACCGACCGGGCTGTCGACTGTGCGGCATTTCAGTGTCACGGTGCAATCCCTTCACGTGGCCAGCGGCACGGGCCACTGGTTGACGTCGTGTTCGAGTGTGGTCCACAGATGTTGCGTCGCGTACGCGCGCCACGGCCGCCACCGGCAGCTGTAGGCCGTCAGGGCCCGGGTATCGGCCGGCAGTCCCAACTGTTCCGCGGCCAGGCGCACACCGAGATCGCTCGCGGGGAACGCGTCGGGATCACCCAGGCCCCGCATGGCGATCACCTCGGCCGTCCACGGGCCCACTCCGGGCAGCGCGAGCAGTTGTTCGCGTGCCAGCCCCCAGTCACAGCCGGGATCGACGACCAGCGTGCCGTCGGCAAGGGCACGAACCATGCTCAGCACGGTCCGCTTGCGTGAGGCCGGCATCGCCAGATCATCCGGGCTCATCTCGGCGAGCTGATCGACGCTGGGGAACACGTGCGTGAGCCCGCCACCCTCGTCGTCGATCCTCGAGCCGTAACGTGCGACGAGCCGGCCCACGTGCGTGCGGGCCGCCTTGATCGAGACCTGCTGACCGATCACCACCCGCAACGCGAGTTCGGCCTCGTCAACCGTGCGCGGGATCCGCTGTCCTGGCGCCTTGGCGACCACCGCTTTCAGGTCTGCGTCGGCTCCGAGAAACTCCACCACCGCTTCGGGATCGGCGTCGAGGTCGAGCAGGCGGCGGCACCGGGCGATCGCCGCAGCCAGATCGCGGAAGTCGTCGAGCACCAGTTCGCAGCGCACGTGGTCCGGATACGGTCGCAGCCCGACGATGCCGTGTCCGTGGGGCAGACGCATGGTGCGGCGGTAGGTGTCGCCGCGAGCCTCTTCGATACCCGGTGCGGCACTCGCCGCCAGATGTCCGAACAGCCCCTCGTAGGCGAACGGGGCCCGCACCGGCAGCCGCAGCGTCAACGCGCCGGGAGCCGCCGATACCGGTCCGAACCGGCTGCGGGCCTTGTGCCGCAGTTCGCTCGGGGTGAGATCGCACACCGCCCGCACGGTGTCGTTGAACTGACGGATGGAGGCGAACCCGGAGGCGAATGCCACGTCGCTGAACGGCAATTCGGTGGTCTCGATGAGAACGCGGGCGGTCTGGGCGCGTTGGGCGCGCGCGAGTGCGAGGGGACCGGCGCCGAGCTCGGCCTGCGTGATGCGCTGCAACTGACGTGTGGTGTATCCCAGCCGGGCGGCCAGGCCCGTGACACCCTCGCGGTCCACCGTGCCGTCGGCGATCAACCGCATGCACCGGGCGACGACGTCACCACGCACATTCCATTCGGGTGATCCGGGGGAGGCGTCCGGGCGGCACCGCTTGCACGCCCGGAAACCCGCGGCCTGTGCGGCCGCCGCCGTCGGATAGAACCGCAGATTGCGCGCGAGCGGCGGGCGTACGGGGCAACTGGGCCTGCAGTAGATCCCGGTGGTGAGCACGGCGGTGACGAACCAGCCGTCGAACCGCGCGTCCTTGGACTGCACGGCCCGGTAACAGCGGTCGAAATCCTCGTGCATGACGTCCACGATGGCATGCGCGCCACCGCACCACTGGCGGAAAAGCGACATCGAAGTGGTGCCGCTGTGGCGACGTCGTCAGACCGGGACGGCGAGCCGGGTGGGCTCGTCGAGGCCGCGCAGCGTGACCGATTCGCCCAACGACCAGCGCGCCCTTTCGCTCTCGGACGCGTTGGCCAGAGTGTCCGACGACGCCACCACGTGGCCGGGCACCGATTTGGCGAACTCGCACAGACGCGCGGCCTCGTTGACGGGTTCACCGATGACGGTGTACTCGAAGCGCTGTTTGGCCCCGACGTTGCCTGCCACCACCTGGCCCGCGGCCACGCCGATGCCTGCGTCGAGTTCGGGCACCTCCTCGCGCAGGCGCCGTGCGATGCCGCGTGCGGCCCCGAGCGCCTCGTCCTCGGCGTTGTCGAGCGCCACCGGGGCGCCGAACAACGCGAGGACCGCGTCACCCTCGAACTTGTTCACCAGACCGCGATGTGCGTCCACCTCGTCGACGATCACCGCGAAGAACCGGTTGAGCAGTTCGACCACCTCGACGGCGGGGCGGCTGGTGACCAGCTGCGTCGAACCGATGACATCGACGAAAACCACTGCGGCGTGGCGTTCCTCGCCTCCCAGCGTGAACTTCTGCTGTTCGGCCAGCACGGCGACCTCGCGGCCGACGTGCCTGCCGAACAGGTCGCGCACGCGCTCGCGCTCGCGCAGTCCGTGCACCATCGAGTTGAAACCCCGCTGCAGCTGGCCGAGTTCGGTGCCGTCGAACACCACGAGGTTGGTGTCGAGGTCGCCCTGCTCGACGCGGTTGAGCGCGGCGCGCACGACGCGGATCGGAGTTGCGGTGAGCCAGGACAGGATCCACATCAAGATGAAGCCGAACACCAGCGCGAACACCGCGAGTCCCATGACCGCGTAGGCGAACTGCGTCGGCGTCAGGTTCTCCAGCGTCACCGCGAACACGCCGGCCAGCAGGATGCCCAGAATCGGCACGCCCGATCCGAGCGCCCACACCACCATCGTGCGGCCCATGATGCCCGGTGCCAGTCGCACCGGGGGCGGCCCGGCCTCGAGGGCCTGCGCGGCCACGGGCCGCAACGCGAACTCGGTGAACAGATGGCAGCTGACCGACACCACGATGCCCGGAAAGCTGATTCCCAGCAGGACTTTCGGGATGAAGTTGGTGTCCACCATGCCGTACAACGTCGTCAGCAACGCGGTACCCGCCGCCCACAGGATGAGCAGGACACGCGTCAGCCGGAACGGCGCGAAGAACGTGTTGCGCTGATCCTGCGGCGTCGGGGGCCGCTCTTCGAGCGCCCAGCGCACGTTGCCGATCACGCGGTTGGTGGCCCAGATGACCCCGACGACGAGCGCGCCCACGACGTAGGCGGGCGCGACGATGTAGGTGTACGGCGCGACGCGCGCGTCGAACACGCTGGGGGACGGGAAGAGCACCGTGAGCACCAGGAACGACACCGCGATACCCAGCAGGTTGGCGATGACGACGAACGTCGTCAGGATCAGCTGGATGCGGATGCGGCGTCTGCTCTGGCTCTCGGTGACGCGGCCGAGGATCCACGAGCCGTACTCCGGCGTGCCCGACGGGAGCCTGCTGTTCTGCCGTGTGACGGTTTCCAGCACCCGGCCCAGCTGCCGCGCCAGCGAATTGTCGGCGTTCATTGTGGCGCCAGCCTAGTTCGTCGGCGGTGCCTTTAAGGTGGATCGGGTGCGCCTCGTGATAGCCCAGTGCACCGTCGACTACGTCGGCCGGCTCACCGCTCATCTGCCCTCTGCCCGCCGGTTGCTGCTGTTCAAGGCCGACGGGTCCGTCAGCGTGCACGCCGACGACCGCGCCTACAAGCCGTTGAACTGGATGAGCCCGCCGTGCTGGGTCACCGAACAGGACACCGAAACCGGTGTGGCGCTGTGGGTCGTGGAGAACAAGACCGGCGAGCAACTGCGCATCACGGTCGAGGACATCGAGCATGATTCGCACCACGAGCTCGGCGTGGATCCGGGCCTGGTGAAGGACGGCGTCGAGGCCCATCTGCAGGCGTTGCTGGCCGAACACGTCGAGCTGCTCGGCGCCGGTTACACACTCGTGCGCCGCGAGTATCCGACCCCGATCGGGCCCGTCGACCTGTTGTGCCGCGACGAGCTGGGCCGTTCGGTCGCCGTGGAGATCAAGCGCCGCGGCGAGATCGACGGCGTCGAACAGCTGACGCGCTACCTGGAACTGCTCAACCGCGACTCGTTGCTCGCGCCGGTGGCAGGTGTGTTCGCCGCGCAGCAGATCAAACCGCAGGCCCGCACGCTCGCCACTGACCGTGGAATCCGTTGTGTGACACTCGATTACGACCAGATGCGCGGAATGGACAGCGACGAGTACCGGCTCTTCTGATGGCGCGCCGGCGTAGGGACAAATGGCGGCAGACGCCACCACCGCTGCCGCCGTCGCTGACGTCGCGCCGTGTGGAGACCGGACCGGACGGCTACGACTACGAGGTGCGACAGGTCACTGCGTCGCGTGCGACCAAGACCTACCGGTGCCCGGGGTGTGATCACGAGATCCGGTCGGGCACGGCCCATGTCGTGGTGTGGCCGACGGGATCCGCCTCAGGTGTGGAGGACCGCAGGCACTGGCATACGCCGTGCTGGGCCAATCGGGACAACCGCGGGCCGACCCGCAGGTGGTCCTGACCACCTGCGGATGTTCGTCAGTGCTCTTCGGGGCTGGGCTCGACCAGCTCGATCAGCACACCACCGGCATCCTTGGGGTGGATGAAGTTGATGCGCGAGTTCGCGGTGCCACGCTTGGGTGCGTCGTACAGCAGACGCACGCCGTCGGCGCGCAGGCGGTCGGACAGGGCGTCGATGTCGCTGGTGCGGTAGGCGAGCTGCTGCAGGCCCGGGCCGCGGGTGTCGATGAACTTGGCGATCGTCGATTTCTCGTCGATCGGGGCGAGCAACTGGATCTGCGCGCTGCCCTTGGGCGCGCCGCGGACCGACAGCATGGCCTCACGCACGCCCTGCTCCTCGTTGATCTCCTCGTGCAGCACGATCATGCCGAGGTGATCGTGGTACCACTTGGCCGCTGCGTCGAGGTCCGGCACCGCGATGCCGACATGGTCGATTGCGGTCACCAGTGCGCTGGCCAGCGCCGGACGGGCGTCAACGTGCTCCGTGGTCATAACGTAAAGGTAACCTGAAGGCATACTTTTTACTCCTGTGTGATTTCCCACAGCACCTTCCGTGAGACAGCTGTGCCGGTTAATCATCGTTAACACAGCTATTTGGGGAGGTTCGAATATGACCACGTCGGTGATCGTTGCTGGAGCGCGTACACCAGTCGGTAAGTTGATGGGTTCGCTCAAGGATTTCTCCGGCACCGATCTTGGCGCCATCGCGATCCGCGCGGCTCTCGAAAAGGCCAACGTACCTGCATCGATGGTGGAGTACGTGATCATGGGTCAGGTGCTCACGGCGGGCGCGGGCCAGATGCCCGCGCGTCAGGCCGCGGTGGCCGCCGGTATCCCGTGGGATGTCGCTGCGCTGAGCATCAACAAGATGTGCCTGTCGGGCATCGACGCGATCGCACTCGCCGACCAGTTGATCCGCGCTGGTGAATTCGACGTCATCGTCGCAGGTGGCCAGGAATCGATGAGCCAGGCCCCGCACCTGTTGCCCAAGAGCCGCGAGGGCTACAAGTACGGCGACGCCACCCTGGTCGATCACCTCGCCTACGACGGTCTGCACGACGTGTTCACCGATCAGCCCATGGGTGCGCTCACCGAGCAGCGCAACGATGTCGACAAGTTCACGCGCGCCGAGCAGGACGAGTACGCCGCGCAGTCGCACCAGAAGGCCGCCGCGGCGTGGAAGGACGGCGTCTTCGCCGACGAGGTCGTTCCGGTGTCCATCCCGCAGCGCAAGGGTGACCCGATCGAGTTCGCCGAGGACGAGGGCATCCGCGCCAACACCACCGCCGAGTCGCTCGCGGGGCTGAAGCCCGCGTTCCGCAAGGACGGCACCATCACGGCCGGTTCGGCGTCGCAGATCTCCGACGGGGCTGCCGCCGTGATCGTGATGAACAAGGCCAAGGCCGAGGAGCTGGGTCTGACCTGGCTCGCCGAGATCGGCGCGCACGGCGTCGTCGCCGGCCCCGACTCGACGCTGCAGTCGCAGCCGGCCAACGCGATCAAGAAGGCCATCACGCGCGAGGGCATCACGGTCGATCAGCTCGATGTCATCGAGATCAACGAGGCGTTCGCGGCCGTCGCGCTCGCCTCGACCAAGGAACTCGGCGTCGACCCGGCCAAGGTGAACGTCAACGGTGGCGCCATCGCCATCGGCCACCCGATCGGCATGTCCGGTGCGCGCATCGCGCTGCACGCCGCGCTCGAGCTCGCGCGCCGCGGTTCCGGGTACGCGGTCGCGGCCCTGTGCGGTGCCGGCGGTCAGGGCGACGCCCTGGTCCTGCGTCGCTGAGAGAGCCCGGACACAATCAACGACACGTTGTAGTAGCTGGCCGGCGGGTCGGGCACAATGGCGCTCATGACGAGTTCTTTCGACTTGCGCTCGATCCCCGGCTGGTTTCGTCTCATCGGCCTCGCCGAGGCCGTCAGCTGGGCAGGCCTGCTGGTCGGGATGTATTTCAAGTACCTGGGCTCACCGCGCACCGAGATCGGGGTGAAGGTTTTCGGCCCCGTCCACGGCGGTGTGTTCGTGGCTTTCCTGGCTGTCGCGGTCCTCGTCGGCCTCGCTTTCAAATGGTCGGTCGTCACGTGGGGTCTGGCGTTGCTGGCGAGCATCGTGCCACTGGGCAGTGTGATCTTCATCATGTGGGCCGACCGCACCGGCAAGATCGGAACCCCCGCGGCCGCGGCGATCGGTGTGCAACCGGGCGGCCCCGCACCGGAAACGACGTGACAGACTTGGAGGCGTGACTCGTCCACGTCCTTCCATCGGTCCGGCGCTGGCCGGTGCTGTTGACCTCTCGGCACTCAAGCGGCCTGCCGCGAGCGGCGAGGCGGCTCCCGCCCCCGGCGGCCCGAACGTCACAGAGGTCACCGAAGCGAATTTCGAAGCAGAAGTCCTCGTCCGCTCCGGGCAGGTCCCGGTCGTGGTGGTGCTGTGGTCGCCGCGCAGTGACGCCAGTGCCCAGCTCACCGAGACCTTCGCGGATCTGGCATCCGCCGACGGCGGCAAGTGGTCGCTGGCCGCGGTGAACGTCGACACCACGCCGCGCATCGCGCAGATGTTCGGTATCCAGGCAGTGCCGACGGTCGTCGCGCTCGCCGGTGGCCAGCCCATCGCGAGCTTCCAGGGCCCGCAACCGCCCGAACAGCTCCGCCGCTGGGTCGACTCGCTGCTCGAGGCGACGGCAGGCAAGCTGTCCGGCAGCGGAGAAGAGGCCGAGCAGGTCGATCCCGCGCTCGCCCAGGCGCGTGCCCACCTCGACCAGGGCAACTTCGACGAGGCGCTCAAGGCCTACGAGGCGATCCTCGAAGCCCAGCCCAATCACCCCGAGGCCAAGGGCGCCGTCCGCCAGATCGGTTTCCTGCAGCGCGCCACCGCGCAGCGGCCCGACGCGGTCGAGGTGGCCGACGCAGCACCCGACGACATCGAGGCGGCTTTCGCGGCGGCCGACGTCGAGATCCTCGCGCAGCAGGTCAGTGCGGCCTTCGACCGGCTCATCGCGCTCATCAAGCGCACGGCGGGCGATGACCGCACCAAGGTGCGCACGCGGCTCATCGAGCTCTTCGAGCTCTTCGACCCCGCAGATCCCGAGGTGATCGCCGGGCGCCGGAATCTCGCGAACGCCCTGTACTAAGCCGGCTCGAACCAGAGCATCGACAGCGGCGGCAGCACCATGACGGCCGAGGCCGGCCTGCCGTGCCAGGGTTCGTCGGTGGCCTCGACGGCACCGTAGTTGCCGATGCCCGAGCCGTTGTAGATGTCGGCGTCGGTGTTGAGCACCTCACGCCACGTGCCGGCGTGGGGAAGGCCCAGCCGGTACTGGCTGTGCTCGGAGCCCGCGAAGTTGATGACGCACGCGAGCATCGAACCGTCGTTGCCGAAGCGCAGGAAGCTCAGCACGTTGTTGGCCGAGTCGTTGGCGTCGATCCACGAGTAGCCCTCGGGGCTGGTGTCGCGGCTCCACAGCGCGGGTCGGCTGCGGTAGATGGCGTTGAGGTCGCGCACCAGGTTCTGCACGCCCGTGGAGAAGCTCTGCTCGTCGAGTTGGTACCAGTCCAGCCCGCGTTCCTCGGACCACTCGGCACGCTGGCCGAACTCCTGGCCCATGAACAGCAGTTGCTTGCCGGGATGCGCCCACTGGTAGGCCAGCAGGCTGCGCAGGCCCGCGGCCTTCTCGTGGTCGCCGCCGGGCATGCGGCTCCACAGCGTGCCCTTGCCGTGCACCACCTCGTCGTGGCTGATGGGCAGCACGTAGTTCTCGCTGTAGGCGTACAGCATCGAGAACGTCATCTCGTGGTGGTGGTAGCTGCGGTAGATGGGGTCACGGCTGATGTAGGCCAGCGTGTCGTTCATCCAGCCCATGTTCCACTTCATCGAGAAGCCAAGGCCGCCAAGGTTCGTCGGCCTGGTGACGCCGGGCCACGACGTGGACTCCTCGGCCACGGTCACGATGCCGGGCGCCACCTTGTGCACCGTGGCGTTCATCTCCTGCAGGAACTGCACGGCCTCGAGGTTCTCGCGGCCGCCGTACTGGTTGGGTGTCCACCCGCCTTCGGGGCGTGAGTAGTCCAGGTACAGCATGGATGCCACGGCGTCGACCCGCAGGCCGTCGATGTGGAACTCCTGCAGCCAGTACAGTGCGTTGGCCACCAGGAAGTTGCGGACCTCGGGCCTGCCGAAGTCGAAAACGTAGGTGCCCCAGTCGAGTTGCTCGCCGCGGCGCGGGTCGGAATGCTCGTAGAGCGCGGTCCCGTCGAACCGTCCGAGCGCCCAGGCGTCCTTGGGGAAGTGCGCGGGCACCCAGTCGACGATGACGCCGATCCCCGCCTGGTGCAGCGCGTCGACCAGATACCGGAAGTCGTCGGGCGTCCCCAGGCGCGACGTGGGGGCGTAGTACGACGTGACCTGGTAGCCCCACGACCCGCCGAACGGATGCTCGGCGACCGGCAGCATCTCGACGTGCGTGAAACCCTGTTCCACAACGTATTCGGTGAGCTCGGTGGCGAGTTGGCGATAGGTGAGCCCGGGCCGCCACGACAGCAGGTGCACCTCGAGCGTGCTCATCGGCTCGAAGACTGGGTTGAGGCTCGCGCGGCGCGTCATCCAGTCCTCGTCGTGCCACTCGTAGGTGCTCTCGGTGACCCGCGATGCGGTGTGCGGCGGGACCTCGGTGGCGAACGCCATCGGGTCGGCACGGTCGGTCACCGAACCGTCGGCGCCGTGCACGCGGAACTTGTACAGCCCGTCGGGCGGGAAGCCCGGCCAGAACAGCTCCCAGACACCCGAGGACCCGAGCACGCGCATGGGGGCGTCGTTGCCGCCCCAGTGGTTGAACTCGCCGATCAGGCTGACGCCCTTGGCGTTGGGCGCCCACACCGCGAACGACACCCCCGACACCGGGCCGTCGGCCGTGGTGAAGGTGCGCCGGTGCGCGCCGAGGATCTCCCACAGCCGCTCGTGGCGGCCCTCGGCGAACAGGTGCAGGTCGAGCTCGCCCAGCGTCGGCAGGAACCGGTAGGCGTCGGCCGTGGTGTGTGTGACGACGGCGTCGCCGACGCCGGGGTAGTCGATCTCCAGGCGGTAGTCGATGAGGTTGGTGAACGGCACCGCGACCGCGAACAACCCGGATTCCAGATGCTGCATCACGTGGCGCTCACCGCCGATGACCGCGGTGACCTTGACCGCGTGCGGACGGAAGGCACGGATCACGGTGTGGCCGGGGTACTCGTGCGCACCGAGCACGGAATGCGGGTCGTGGTGCTCACCGGCCAGCAGGCGATGGATGTCGGACGGGTCCGGCCGCAGATGTGCGTCGGTGAGTTGATTGCTGCTTCTCGTCATCTCGCCCTCATTCCCTGCGTAGCAAGTCGAGTCGTTTCTCGTACGGTATGAGTGGCATGTTCAGCACATGCGCCACCGCCTTGGCGGGTTCGATGCGCACGTAATTGGACTGTCCCCACTGATATTCCTCACCCGTGATCTCGTCGCGGACCCAGAACCGGTCATAGGGCTCCATACCCAGTGCCTCCATGTCCAACCACAAAGTGGACTCCTCGGGCCCGAACGGGTTGAGCGTCACAACCACCAGCACGGTGTCACCGGTGACCGGGTCGAACTTGCTGTAGGCCAGCAGCGCGTCGTTGTCGAGGTGATGGAACTTGATGGTGCGCAACTGGCGCAGCGCGGGGTGCAGCCGCCGGATCTCGTTGAGCCGGGTGAGGAACGGCTCAAGGGATTCGCCTCTGGCGAGCGCGCCGTCGAAGTCGCGCGGCCGCAGTTCGTACTTCTCCGAATCCAGGTACTCCTCGCTGCCCTCGCGCACGGACCGGTGCTCGAACAGTTCGTAGCCGGAGTACACGCCCCACGACGAGCTCATGGTCGACGCGAGCACAGCGCGGATCGCGAACATGCCCGGCCCGCCGTGCTGCAGCGACTCGTGCAGGATGTCGGGGGTGTTGACCCACAGGTTGGGGCGTGCGTGGTCGGCGTACTTGGCGATCTCCTCGCCGAACTCGGTGAGCTCCCACTTGGCGGTGCGCCACGTGAAGTACGTATAGGACTGCGTGAAGCCGAGTTTCGCCAAGCCGTACAACCGCGCGGGCCGTGTGAACGCCTCGGACAGGAACAGGATGTCAGGGTCTTCGTTCTTGACCTCGGCGATCAGCCACGCCCAGAAGTTCGGCGGCTTGGTGTGCGGATTGTCGACGCGGAACACCTTGACCCCGTGGGAGATCCAGAACTTGACCACCCGCAGCACCTCGTGGAACAGACCGTCGGGGTCGTTGTCGAAGTTCAGCGGATAGATGTCCTGGTACTTCTTGGGCGGGTTCTCGGCGTAGGCGATGGTGCCGTCGGGCAGCACCGTGAACCACTCGGGATGCTCCTTGGCCCACGGATGATCCGGCGCGCACTGCAGCGCGAGGTCCAGTGCCACCTCGAGCCCGGCGTCGCGCGCGGCCGCCACGAACGCGTCGAAATCGTCGATCGTGCCCAGGTCGGGGTGCACGGCGTCGTGACCGCCCTCGTCGCTGCCGATCGCCCACGGCGACCCGACGTCGCCGGGCGCGGCCGTCACCGAGTTGTTGCGGCCCTTGCGGTGCACCTTGCCGATGGGGTGGATGGGCGGCAGGTAGACGACGTTGAAACCCATACGGGCGATGCGGGGGAGCGCCGCGGCAGCGGTCGCGAACGTGCCGTGCACGGGGTGGCCGTTCTCGTCCCACCCGCCGGTCGAACGCGGGAACATCTCGTACCACGAACTGAACCGCGCGAGCGGACGGTCCACCCACACGCCGTGCACCTCGCCGCGCGTGACGAACTCACGCAGCGGGTACTGCAGCAGCAGGTCGGCGACCTCGGGCGACAGTGCCCCACCGGCCCGCTGGTAGGGGTCCCCGGGGGTGCGCAACTGCTGCGCGGCCTCCAGCAGGGGGTCGCGCAGTTTGCGCGGCACGCCCTCGGCCGCGCGCATCAGCAGACGCGCGCCCACCAGCAGATCGTTGTTCAGCTCGGTCTCGCTCTGGCCGGCCTCGAGCTTGGCCTCCACGGCATGGCGCCACGTCGCGATGGGATCGCCCCAGCCGTCCACCCGGAAGGTCCACAACCCGACGGCGTCGGGGGTGAACTCGCCGTGGAACACATCAGGCGTGCGCCCCTTCGACATCTGCAGGATCTGTGGTTTGACCCGTTTGCCGGGCTGGACCACGGTGCCCAGCGGAACCGCGGGAGGCGTCGTGCCCGGGCCGGAGGCCAGGCGCGGGAACTCGGTGCCCAGGTAGCGCACCACCAGGGTTGCCGAGACCGCGTCGTGCCCCTCGCGCCACACCGTGGCGCGCACCGGCACGACCTCACCGACGACGGCTTTGGCGGGGTAACGCCCGCACGACACCACAGGTGCGACGTCGTCGATTCCGATACGACCGGCCACCCAACCACTCCTCACTTCGTCGCGGTCTCGCCCGACCGCTCTTGGAAGTTCACCGCCTTGTCGCGTCTCATACCCACCGTAGTGTCCTGGCCAATCACGCGTGGGTGAAGCCGGAGCTCGTGGCGGTCGCGTTCTCTGCGGATGCGGGATTTGTCAGTAAGGTTGTGTCGCGTGAAAGCCCTTCGCAGGTTCACCGTCCGCACGCATCTCCCGGAGCGGCTGGCAGCCCTTGAGCGCCTGTCGATCAACCTCCGCTGGTCGTGGCACAAACCGACCCAGGATCTGTTTGCGACGATCGATCCGGAACAGTGGGCGCGCAACGACGGGGATCCGGTCGCACTGCTCGGATCGGTCAGCCCCAAGCGGCTCGACGAGCTCGCGGCCGACCACTCGTTCCTGGACCGGCTCGACGAGCTGGCCGCCGATCTGGACAACTACCTCACCCGCCCGCTGTGGTACCAGCAGCAGCTCGACACCGGCGTGGCCATGCCCAAGGGCATCGCGTACTTCTCGATGGAATTCGGCGTCGCGAGCGTGCTGCCGAACTACTCCGGTGGCCTCGGCATCCTGGCCGGTGACCACCTCAAGTCCGCATCGGATCTGGGCCTGCCGTTGATCGCGGTGGGCCTGTACTACCGGTCCGGCTACTTCCGGCAGTCGCTGACCGCCGACGGCTGGCAGCACGAGAACTACCCGTCGCTGGATCCGCAGGGCCTGCCGCTGCGGCTGCTGACCGCCGCCGACGGCGACCCGGTGCTCATCGAGCTCGCCCTGCCCGAGGGCCGCGATCTGCGCGCGCGGGTGTGGATCGCGCAGGTGGGCCGGATTCCGTTGCTGCTGCTCGATTCCGACATCCCCGAGAACGAGCACGATCTGCGTGGCACCACCGACCGCCTGTACGGCGGTGACCAGGAGCACCGCATCAAGCAGGAGATCCTCGCCGGTATCGGCGGGGTCCGGGCGATCCGCGCGTTCACCGAGATCGAGGGCCTGCCCGCGCCCGAGGTGTTCCACATGAACGAGGGGCACGCCGGGTTCCTGGGCGCCGAGCGCATCCGTGAACTCGTGGCCGCCGGGCTGGATTTCGACACCGCGCTCGCGGTCGTGCGGTCCTCGACGGTGTTCACGACGCACACGCCGGTGCCCGCGGGCATCGACCGGTTCCCGGTCGACATGGTCAAGCGCTACTTCGGCAGCCCGCCGGGCGGGCCCGCCGATTCCCGGTTGCTGCCCGGCGTACCGCTGGACCGCGTGATCGCGTTCGGCGCCGAGGACGATCCGTCGAAGTTCAACATGGCGCACATGGGGCTGCGGCTCGCGCAGCGCGCCAACGGTGTGTCGCTGCTGCACGGCCGGGTCAGCCGGTCGATGTTCAACGAGCTGTGGCCGGGGTTCGACGCCGACGAGGTGCCGATCGGCTCGATCACCAACGGCGTGCACGCGCCCACGTGGGCCGCACCGCAGTGGCTGCGGCTGGGCCGCGAACTGATCGGTGGCGAACTCGCCGAATCGGCCCTGGAGTCCGAGGTGTGGGAACGCCTGCAGCAGGTCGAGCCCGGCCATCTGTGGTGGATCCGCTCGCAGCTGCGCGAGACGCTGATCGCCGACGTGCGCGCCCGGCTGCGTCGGTCCTGCCTCGAGCGCGGTGCCGCCGAGGCCGAACTGGGTTGGATCGCAACGGCGTTCGACCCTTCGGTGCTGACCATCGGGTTCGCGCGGCGTGTCCCGACCTACAAGCGGCTCACGCTCATGCTGCGCGACCCCGAGCGCTTGGAGAGGCTGCTGCTCGACCCCGACCGTCCGGTGCAGTTGATCGTGGCGGGCAAGTCGCACCCGGCCGACGACGGTGGTAAGGCGCTGATCCAGCAGGTGGTGCGGTTCGCCGACCGGCCCGAGGTGCGCCACCGCATCGCGTTCCTGCCTGACTACGACATGTCGATGGCGCGGCTTCTGTACTGGGGCTGCGACGTGTGGCTCAACAACCCGCTGCGCCCGCTCGAGGCGTGCGGTACGTCGGGCATGAAGAGCGCGCTCAACGGCGGGCTCAACCTGTCGATCCGCGACGGCTGGTGGGACGAGTGGTTCGACGGCGAGAACGGGTGGGAGATCCCCACCGCCGACGGACTCGACGACACCCGCCGCGACGACCTGGAGGCCGCCGCGCTCTACGACCTGCTGGAGAACGCCGTCGCACCCAAGTTCTACGAACGCGACGAACACGGCGTGCCGACCCGCTGGGTCGAGATGGTGCGCCACACCCTGCAGGTGCTGGGACCCAAGGTGCTCGCGTCGCGCATGGTGCGCGACTACACCGAGAAGTACTACCTGCCCGCGGCGGAGTCGTTGCGCAGGACCGTCGAGGCCGCCTCGGGTGAACCGTTCGGCGCCGCACGCGAACTCGCCGAGTTCCGCAAACGCGTCGAAGAGGCGTGGCCCAAGGTGCAGATCACCGACGTCGACAGCTACGGGCTGCCCGACACCCCGCTGCTCGGCTGCGAGCTGACCCTGACCGCCACCGTGCAGCTCGCGGGCCTGCGGCCGGACGAGGTCGTGGTGCAGGCCGTGCTGGGCCGTGTCGACGACACCGACGCGATCGTGGACCCGGTGAAGGTGCCCATGGCCCACAAAGGCCCGGACGGCAATGGGACCGACGTGTTCTCGGCGTGCACGCCGCTGCCCGTGGCCGGCCCCGTCGGCTACACCGTGCGCGTGCTGCCGCATCACCGGCTGCTGGCCGGTGACAACGAGCTGGGACTGGTGACGCTGGCGTGAGCAAGGCGCTCAAGGTGGGGCTCGACGGCGGGCCCTACGCGCTCGCGGCGGGCCCCGACGGGGCGATGTGGGTGACGCTGGCGCACAGCGGCGAGATCGCGCGCGTCACCGAAACCGGCGAGGTCACGGTGTATCCGGTTGCGCCGCAGGCACGCCCGTCGATCATCGCGGCAGGCCCCGACGGCGCGATGTGGTTCACGCGCGCAGGCGACGACCGGATCGGCCGGATCACCGTCGACGGTGAGCTCACCGAATTCGAATTGGCCGAGGGCAGCGCGCCGTTCGGCATCGCCGCGGGCCCCGACGACGCGCTGTGGTTCACCGCGATGACCTCGGGCGAGGTGTGCCGGATCGGCACCGACGGCGAGGTGACCAGTGTGGCCGTGGTCGGCGGCATGCCCTCGATGATCACCGCGGGCCCCGACGGGGCCATGTGGTTCACGATCAACCAGGGCAACGCGATCGGCCGCCTCGAGACCGACGGGACCCTGACGGTGCGCGAACTGCCCACGCCCGCAGCGGGTCCCGTGGGTATCACCGCGACGCACGACGACGCGGTGTGGTTCACCGAGATCGGCGCCGACCAACTCGGGCGCATCCCGCTCGACGAGGCGATCCAGGAACTCGAGCTGCCGGGCAAGCCGCACGCGGTCGTCGCCGACCCGGACGACGGCGTGTGGGTGAGCCTGTGGGGCGCCGATCAGCTGGCGCGGGTCAGCGGCGACGGCGAGGTGGTGACCATCGACCTGCCGTCGGGCAGCGAACCGCACGGCCTCGCGATCGGCCCCGACGGCGCGGCCTGGGTGGCGCTGGAATGCGGGTTCGTGCTGCGGATGCCGAACTGAGCGTGCCGAACTGACGGTCAGGAGAACCGTTTGAGGCAGCGGGCCTCGTCGCCCAGGATGCCCACGCGGAACGCGTCGATGCGCGAGAACCCCGACGGCACCGAATCGCCGTTCACATCGCCGGCCACCAGCCCGGTGGTGAGGATGCCCGACACCGCCTCGTCGACATCGCCTGCCGTCAGCACGATGGTGTTGCCGTCCGGTGTGGTCACCGGCTGGCTGAGCTTGGCGGTGGCCACGCCCGTCAGACATGCCGTGCGCAGGGCGGCCTGCGCGTTGTCGAGCACCAGTCCGCGCTCGTGCTGGCGCGCCACCATGTACCGCGAGATCAGCAGTGAGTAGGCGCTGTTGTCCCCGAGCGCCAGGGCACCCACCTGACCGTCCTCGGGTTTGAACCCGACGGTCTCCAACTCGTCGAGGTCGACGACGATCGTGTTGGTGGCGGGGCAGTACGACGTGGGCGGGCTCGGCCGCGCGTCCGGGCAGTCGTCGGCGTCGCGGGCGGCAAAGCTCAAGCGCGGCGGGTTCTTCGGCTTGAACACGACGTTGAGCGCGTCGACCATGGCGCGCACCGATTCCTCGGTGATGGGCAGTTCGCCGGTCTGGTCCTCGGGCAGCAGCACCGGGAGGTCACCGCGGCGCTGGCTGATCTCCTTGACGTCGATCGCCTTGCACGCCGCGGCACCGTCGGTGAAGCCGAACTGGAACGCCGAGACCCGCTCGAACGCCGAACCGTGCTCGTCCACGCCGAGGTACATGTCGCTCTCGGTGAGCAGCGGATCGCGGAACGCGATCACCGCCGCCAGCAGACTGTTCAGGCCGTCGCCGGTGCCGAGCGTGAAACGCGGGGAATTGCCCTCGGCGACCCAGCGCATGTACGTCCCCGCCAGGCAGTCGGCCTGCTGCTCGGACACCAGGGTCGGGGTGTTGCGGCGAACGAGCTTGGCCTGCTGCTGGATCGCGTGGCCGTATTCGTGGGCGAGCACCATCACCACGCCCATGTCACCGTTCTGCTTGCGCAGCGACGGCAGCAGCACACCGCGGTCCCAGCCGATCGTGCGGTCCGGTTTGCAGTACGCGGCGTTGACCAGCGCGAAGGTGTTCAGCCCGCAGAACTCCCCGTCGAAACTCTCGGAGTCCCAGGAGATCAGCTCCCGCACCGGCGTGAAATCACCCTCGAACACCTCGCCGTAGGTCGCCGACCAGAACTCCTCGATGTCGCTGACCGCGCTCGCCGCCAGTTCGTCGATCTTGCCGCCGTCGGAGTCGGTGACCTCGCGCGTCGGTGCGGCCGCGTCGGGCCGCAAACCGCTGGGGCCGTCGGTCGCGGGCATGCCGGCAACCGAGAACGGGTCGGCGAACACCGACACCGCGCTGCCCTCGACGATCGTCGAGCACGCGGCGAGTGGCACCACGACACAGGTTGCGATCACCGCACCGAGCAGGTGACGTCGGCTCATACGTGGCGCCTTCCGGTGCACTCGTGAGCGGCCAGATGGCGCGCCTTGACTGCAGCCAGGATAGTGAACTGTCGCTGCTCCCAGCGCGCAATCAGCGTGCGCCGCGTAATCTCCGCAGCGCCTGGCGGACCCGCTCGGGGTCGGTCGTGGCCCAGAACGGCGGCAGCGAGGCCCGCAGATAACCGCCGTAGCGCGCGGTCGCCAGGCGTGAATCGAGCACCGCGACCACGCCGCGGTCGTCGGTGTGGCGCAGCAACCGGCCCGCGCCCTGGGCGAGCAACAGCGCGGCATGGTTGGCCGCCACGGCCATGAACCCGTTGCCGCCGTGCGCGGTGATGGCCCGCTGGCGCGCCGTGAGCAGTGGGTCGTCGGGCCGTGGGAACGGGATGCGGTCGATGATCACCAACTGCAGCGACGGTCCCGGGACGTCGACACCCTGCCACAGCGACAACGTGCCGAACAGCGATGTCTGCGGATCGGCGGAAAACTGTTGTACGAGAGCAGACGTGGTGTCCTCACCCTGGCACAGCACGGGCGTGTCGAGCCGCTCGCGCATCACCTCGGCGGCGGCCTTGGCCGCGCGCATCGACGAGAACAGCCCCAACGTGCGCCCGCCGGCGGCGGTGACGAGTGCCTCGATCTCGTCGAGCGCGGCCGGGCTGGTGCCCTCGCGTCCCGGCGCGGGCAGGTGCTTGGCGACGTAGAGGATCGCCGACTTGGCGTGTTCGAACGGCGAGCCGACGTCGATGCCGTGCCACCCCGGCTTGGCGGACTTGGCCTTGCCTGCGGGTTTCTCGCCGCTGTCCTCGTCGTCGGCGCGGGCCGCCAGCCCCCAGTTGCGGGCCATGGCGTCGAAGTTGCCGCCGAGACACAGTGTGGCCGAGGTCAGTACGGCCGTGGTGTGCGCGAACAGCCGCGTGCGCAGCAGCCCCGACACCGACATGGGGGCGACGCGCAGCACCGACCGCACCGCGGCCCCGCCCGCGCGTGGCGGCCCTTCGTCGTGCTCGAGCCACACCACGTCGACACGGTCGGGGATGGGCGGCACGAACGACGTGAGGATCCGGGTGGCGGTGTCGGCGAGCTCGTTGAGCGCGGTCACGGCCTCGGTGCGCGCCGCGGCGGCCTGCGGGTCGCTCGGCGTGGTGTCGATGGCCATGCGCACGGTGTTGGCGGAGTCGCGCACGGCGGTCAGATACGTCGCGAGTTCCTCGTCGAGCACGTCGAGGCGGCCCGCCGGGACGTCGTAGAGCATCGACGACAGGGTTGCGATCGACGCCTCGAGACGTTCGGCGAGTTCGGCGTCGACCAGCCGGGCCGCGCGCCGGTGGGCCACACCCATCGATGTGGGGGACAGCTCGCCGGTCGCCACACCGGTCACCCGGTCGGCCAGCTCGTGCGCCTCGTCGACCACCAGCAGCTCGTACTCGGGCAGCACGGAGTAGTCCGACAGCGCGTCGATCGCCAGCAGCGCGTGGTTGGTCACCACGATGTCGGCGTTGCCCGCCTTGTCGCGGGCGCGCTCGGCGAAGCAGTCGGTGCCGAACGGGCACCGCGACACCCCGATGCATTCGCGGGCCGACACGCTGACCTGGCTCCACGACCGGTCGGGCACACCGGGCGTGAGCTCGTCGCGGTCACCGGTCTCGGTGTCCGACGACCATTCGATGAGCCGCTGGACGTCACGGCCCAGCGCCGTCATCGCGACGGGGTTGAACAGTTCGTCCTGTGGCCGGTCATCCGGTTCGGTCGCCGCGCCGTTGTGAACCTTGTTGAGGCACAGGTAGTTTCCGCGTCCCTTGAGCAGCGCGAAACGCGGGCGGCGGGGCAGCACGTCGGTCAGCGAGTCCGCCAGCCGCGGCAGGTCGCGGTCGACGAGCTGGCGTTGCAGCGCGATGGTCGCCGTCGACACCACGACGGTCTGCTCGGTCTCCATCGCCCGGGCGATCGACGGCACGAGGTAGGCCAGCGACTTGCCCGTGCCGGTGCCTGCCTGCACGGCCAGGTGCTCGCCGGTCTCGAACGCGTCGGCGACGGCCTGGGCCATGCGGACCTGGCCCGGGCGGGTGGCGCCGCCCAGGCCTTCGACGGCGACGTTGAGCAGCTTGGTGACCAGATTGATGTGAGCGGGGGCGGACGTGGCCAACTCCTAACGCTCGTCCGCGGTCATCCGCGTCGGGATCGCCGGTTCGCCGCGGGACAGCTTGAGGCCGTCCCACGGCAGGCTGTGCAGCCCGGCGCGGACGCGCTCGCGCGCAGCGGACAGGTCGTCGGAGTACCCCTCGACGGGTTTGCCGCCCGCCACCAGCGGCACGGTGAGCTTCCTTGCGGTGAGCGGGGATTCGATCTGCGGCGGTTTGCCGTACGGGTACACCACCTCTTCGACGATGGTGCCGGAGGCCTTCGCGACCCGCAGCGCCTCCTTGCGGCCGCCGTGGGATTCCTTACTGCTGCTGCGTTTGGCCACCGGCATGCCGTCGACCTCGACCAGCTTGTAGACCATGCTCGCGGTCGGGGCGCCGGAACCGGTGACCACAGACGTGCCCACGCCGTAGCTGTCGACGGGTTCGGCGCGCAGCGCCGCGATCGCGTACTCGTCGAGGTCACCGGACACCACGATCTTCGTCTCGGTGGCACCCAGATCGTCCAGCTGGGCACGCACCTGCCGTGCCAGCACCCCCAGATCGCCCGAGTCGATCCGCACCGCGCCGAGCTTCGGGCCAGCCGCGGCGATCGCGTTGGCGACGCCCGCGGTGATGTCGTAGGTGTCGACCAGCAGCGTGGTGTCGGTGCCGAGCGCGGCGACCTGGCCGCGGAACGCGGCCTGCTCGTCGGGGCCCGAGGCGGTGGTGTGCAGCAACGTGTAGGCGTGCGCGGCGGTGCCAAGCGCGGGCACGCCGTAGCGGCGCTGGGCCTCAAGGTTGGACGATCCGGCGAAGCCCGCCAGATAGGCCGCGCGGGCCGCGGCGACCGCGGCGTGCTCGTGGGTGCGGCGCGAGCCCATCTCGATCATCGGGCGGCCCTGCGCGGCGCTGGCCATGCGTGCGGCCGCCGATGCGATCGCGGTGTCGTGGTTGAAGATTGACAGCACCAGCGTCTCCAGCAGCACGCACTCGGCGAACGTGCCGTGCACCGACAGGATCGGGGAGCCCGGGAAGTACAGCTCGCCCTCCGGGTAGCCGTCGATGTCGCCGCCGAACCGGTAGCCCGCCAGGTAGTCGAGCGTGTCGGCGTCGAGGAAGCCGCGCAGCAGGTCCAGGTCGGCCGGGTCGAACCGGTACTGCGTCAGGGCTTCGAGGAACCGCGCGGTCCCGGCCACGACGCCGTAGCGGCGGCCCTCGGGCAGGCGGCGGGCGAACACCTCGAAGGTGGTCCTGCGGTGCGCGGTGCCGTCACGCAGCGCGGCGGCAAGCATGGTCAGCTCGTATTTGTCGGTGAGCAGCGCGACCGTCACATCTGCAACCGTAGAGCAACGACGGCGCGTTGAAGATCACCGCACCCCGATGGGTATTGTGGCGACATGGTTACACCGGCGAAGGCGCGACCGGGAACCCGAGAAGAAGTCGATGTCGCCTCGGTCGAGTCCACCGAAGCTCCGTGGGTGACCATCGTCTGGGACGATCCGGTCAACCTGATGAGCTACGTCACCTACGTATTCCAGAAGCTGTTCGGGTACAGCGAACCGCATGCCACGAAGCTCATGCTTCAGGTGCACAACGAGGGCAAGGCCGTGGTGTCGGCCGGCAGCCGTGAGTCGATGGAGGTCGACGTGTCCAAACTGCACGCCGCGGGGCTGTGGGCCACCATGCAACAGGACCGCTGATCGACGGTGCGCAAGTGGAAGCGGGTCGAGGCCGCTGACGGGCCGCGGTTCCGGTCGGCTCTCGAGGGGCACGAGGCCGCGTTGCTGTCCAGCCTGGTCGGTTCGATGCTCGGAATGCTCGACGAACGCGAATCGTCAGCTCCCGCAGACGAACTCGAAGCGATAACCGGCATCAAGACCGGGCATTCCCGGCCGCCCGAGGATGCCACCATGAAGCGTCTGCTGCCGGATTTCTTCCGGCCGCAGACCGATCACCCGGCCGGATCGGGCACCGCGGAGAGCCTCAACAGCGCGCTGCGCGGTCTGCACGAGCCCCAGATCATCGACGCCAAACGTCAAGCGGCGCAACGTTTGTTGGACACCATGCCCGACGGCGGCGGCAAGTTCGAGCTCACCGAGGACGATGCGCACGCGTGGGCGGCCGCGGTCAACGACGTGCGGCTGGCGCTCGGCACGCTGCTGGAGATCGGCCCCGACGGGCCCGACCGGCTGCCTCCCGAGCACCCGATGGCCGGTCACCTCGACGTCTACCAGTGGCTGACGGTGCTGCAGGAGTACCTGGTGCTCGAACTGACGGGGAAGTAGGGACTCATGGGCTCGATCACCGACGTCGCGGGGATCCTGGTCGGCCACCATCACCGTCTCGACCCGGATGCCGTCCTCGGCTCGGGGTGGGCCTCGGGAACCACCGTGGTGCTCACACCGCCGGGCACCGTCGGCGCGGTCGACGGCCGTGGCGGGGCGCCCGGCACCCGCGAGACCGACCTGCTCGACCCGTGCAACACCGTCCGCCACGTCGACGCGGTGGTCCTCACCGGCGGCAGCGCCTACGGCCTGGCAGCGGCCGACGGCGTCATGACCTGGCTGGAGGAGCAGGGCCGCGGCGTGGCCATGGAGGGCGGCGTGGTGCCCATCGTGCCCTCCGCGGTGATCTTCGACCTGCCGGTCGGCGCGTGGGGTGCCCGCCCGACCGCCCAGTTCGGTTACGAGGCCGCGGCCTCGGCGGGCACCGAGTTCGCGCTCGGCACCGTCGGCGCGGGCGTCGGCGCGCGTGTCGGGGTGCTCAAGGGCGGTGTCGGAACCGCGTCGATGACGTTGGAGAACGGCGTCACCGTGGGCGCGGTGGTGGTGGTCAACGCCGCTGGCGACGCGGTCGACCCGGCCACGGGCCTGCCCTGGATGGCCGAGTACATCGAGGAGTTCGGCCTGATCCCGCCGCCGGCCGACCAGCTGACCGGCTACGCCGATCTGCGCACCGAACTCAGCCCGCTCAACACCACCATCGCGGTCGTCGCGACCGACGCCGAACTGAGCCCGGCCGCGTGCAAACGCGTCGCGGTCGCGTCGCACGACGGTCTCGCGCGCACCCTCCGGCCGTGTCACACCCCGCTCGATGGCGATACGGTGTTCGCGCTGGCGACCGGCCGGGTGGCGGTGCCGCCCGACCCGAAGACGCCGACGGCGATGTCGCCGGAGACCAGGCTGGTGACGCAGGTCGGGGCGGCCGCCGCGGACTGTCTGGCCCGCGCGGTGCTGGTCGGGGTGCTGGCCGCCGAATCGGTGGCCGGAATACCGACCTACCGTGACATGTTGCCGGGAGCGTTCGAGTGACGGTCGGCGTGACCGTGAGGAAGGGTGAGTAGGCAGTGTTGGTGATACGTCGCGACCTGGTCGACGCCATGGTGGCGCACGCACGTGCCGACCACCCCGACGAGGCGTGCGGGGTCATCGCCGGGCCCGAGGGGTCCGACCGGCCCGAGCGGTTCATCGCGATGACCAACGCCGAGCGTTCGCCGACCTTCTACCGGTTCGACTCCATGGAGCAGCTGCGGGTGTGGCGCGAGATGGACGACAACGACGAGGTGCCCGTCGTCATCTACCACTCGCACACCGGCACCGAGGCCTACCCAAGCCGCACCGACGTGGCGATCGCCGCCGAGCCCGACGCGCACTACGTCCTGATCTCCACCCGCGACCCCGACGAGCACGAGTTCCGCAGCTACCGCATCGTCGACGGCGTCGTGACCGAGGAACCCGTCGATATCGTTGAGCAGTACAGCTAAGGAGCAATCGTGACAGTGAATGTGTCGATCCCCACGATCCTGCGCCCCCACACCGGTGGGCAGAAGCGGGTCACGGCGTCGGGGTCCACCCTCAAGGAGGTCATCACCGACCTCGAGAACAACTACTCGGGCATCTCCGAGCGGATCGTCGACGCGGCGAACCCCGGCAAGTTGCACCGGTTCGTCAACATCTACGTCAACGACGAGGACGTGCGGTTCTCGGGCGGTCTGGAGACCGCGATCTCCGACGGCGACTCGGTGACGATCCTCCCCGCCGTCGCAGGAGGGTAGCGGGCGGGTGACGCGCTACGACTCCCTGCTGCAGGCCCTGGGCAACACCCCGCTGGTGGGCCTGCAGAACCTGTCGCCTCGGTGGGACGACGAGGACGGGAAACCCCACGTGCGGCTGTGGGCCAAGCTCGAGGACCGCAACCCGACCGGTTCCATCAAGGACCGCCCCGCGCTGCGGATGATCGAACAGGCCGAGCGCGACGGGCTGCTGCAGCCCGGCGCCACGATCCTGGAACCCACCAGCGGCAACACCGGCATCTCGCTGGCCATGGCGGCCCTGCTCAAGGGCTACAACATGATCTGCGTGATGCCGGAGAACACGTCGATCGAACGGCGCCAGATCCTCGAGCTCTACGGCGCGCGCATCATCTTCAGCCCCGCCGAGGGCGGCTCCAACACCGCGGTCGCGACCGCGAAAGAGCTTGCCGCGCAGAACCCGTCGTGGGTCATGCTGTATCAGTACGGCAACCCGGCCAACAGCGACGCGCACTACTTCGGCACCGGCCCCGAACTGCTCGCGGACCTGCCCGAGATCACCCACTTCGTCGCGGGGCTCGGCACCACCGGGACCCTGATGGGCACCGGACGTTTCCTGCGCGAGCACGTTCCCGGCGTGCAGATCGTGGCGGCCGAACCGCGTTACGGCGAGGGCGTGTACGCACTGCGCAACATCGACGAGGGCTTCATCCCCGAGTTGTACGACGCCGACGTGCTCACCACCCGGTTCTCGGTGGGCTCGTTCGACGCCGTGCGCCGCACCCGTGAACTCGTCACGCGCGAGGGCATATTCGCGGGCATCTCGACCGGCGCGGTGTTGCACGCCGCGCTGGGGATGGCCGCCAAGGCCGTCAAGGCCGGTGAGCGTGCCGACATCGCGTTCGTCGTCGCCGACGCCGGATGGAAGTATCTGTCGACCGGCGCGTACGCCGGTAGCCTGGATGACGCCGAGGACGCGCTGGAAGGGCAGCTATGGGCATGATCGGGCACCTGGTTTCGCACGTGGTCGTGGAACCGGCATGACCCTGCCCACCGGCCCCGCACCGAAGAAGAACAAGTCGCCGGCGTGGAAGACCGGCGGCATCACGATCCTGACCTTCGTCGCACTGCTCTACGTCGTCGAACTCGCCGATCAATTGTCCGGCGGGCGCCTGGACCGCAACGGCATCCGGCCACTGGAGACCGACGGGCTGTGGGGTGTGCTGTTCGCGCCGCTGTTGCACGCCAACTGGGAACACCTGATGGCCAACACCGTGCCCGCGCTGGTGCTGGGCTTCTTGGTGACGCTGGCCGGGCTGGCGCGGTTCGTGTGGGCCACCGCGATCATCTGGATCCTTGGCGGCATCGGCACGTGGCTGATCGGCGACGTCGGCGGTTGCCCGTTGCCCACCAACCACATCGGCGCGTCGGGGCTGATCTTCGGCTGGCTCACGTTCCTGCTGGTGTTCGGCTGGTTCACGCGCAACGCCTGGCAGATCGTCGTCGGCATCCTCGTGCTGCTGGTGTACGGCGGCATCCTGTGGGGCGCCGTGCCGGTGCTCAACGGGTGCGGCGGGGTGTCCTGGCAGGGGCATCTGTGCGGCGCGATCGCGGGCGTCGTGGCCGCGTACGTACTGGCCGGACCCGAACGCAAGGCACGGGATTCACGTAAACGGAGCCGGCCATATCTGACCTCATGAACCAACAACTCGCGCCGATCGGGATCTTCGACTCCGGTGTCGGCGGCCTCACGGTGGCGCGCGCCATCATCGACCAGCTGCCCGACGAGGACATCGTCTACGTGGGCGACACCGGAAACGGGCCGTACGGGCCGCTGACCATCCCGCAGATCCGCGCGCACTCCCTGGCGATCGGGGACGATCTCGTGGCGCGCGGCGTCAAGGCGCTGGTGATCGCGTGCAACACCGCGTCGTCGGCGTGCCTGCGCGACGCGCGGGAGCGTTACTCGCCGGTGCCCGTCGTCGAGGTGATCCTGCCCGCGGTGCGCCGCGCGGTCGCGGCCACCCGCAACGGGCGCATCGGGGTGATCGGCACCCAGGCGACGATCGCCTCGGGCGCCTACCAGGACGCGTTCGCCGCGGCCCGCGACACCGAGGTGTTCACGGTGGCGTGCCCGCGGTTCGTCGACTTCGTCGAGCGCGGCGTCACCAGCGGCCGCCAGGTGCTCGGCCTCGCCGAGGGCTACCTGGAACCCCTGCAACTCGCCGAGGTCGACACGCTGGTGCTCGGCTGCACCCACTACCCGATGCTGTCGGGGCTGATCCAGCTCGCGATGGGCGACAACGTCACGCTCGTGTCGTCGGCCGAGGAAACCGCCAAGGACCTGCTGCGGGTGCTGACCGAATTGGATTTGCTGCGACCGCATCCGGACGACCCGTCGGTGACCGCCGTGCGGCGCTTCGAGGCGACCGGCGATCCCGAGGCCTTCACGGCCCTGGCCGCGCGTTTCCTGGGCCCGACGTTGGACGGTGTGCGTCCGGTCCGACGTCACGCCGGCGCCGGAAGATGATCTGTGTCGCCAAACCGGGCATGTCTTGGCACCAGGGGTAGCGGGCATGGCAAGCTAGCAGTGTGCGTTTGACCATCCTGGGTTGCTCCGGCAGCGTTGTCGGCCCGGATTCGCCGGCCTCGGGCTACCTCGTCACCGCACCGGACACGGTCCCGATGGTCATCGACTTCGGCGGCGGAGTGCTCGGTGCGTTGCAGCGCTATGCCGACCCCAACACGGTCAACGTCCTGCTGTCGCATCTGCACGCCGACCACTGCCTCGATCTGCCCGGGCTGTTCGTGTGGCGCCGTTACCATCCGATGCCCGCCACCACGCGCGGTGTGCTGTACGGCCCGGCCCAGACGTGGACCCGGCTGGGCATGGCGTCCTCACCCGAGGGCGGCGAGGTCGACGACTTCTCCGACATCTTCGAGGTGCGCAACTGGGTGGACGGCCAGTCGGTCACGCTCGGCGCGCTCGACGTCACGCCGCGGCTGGTGTGCCACCCCACCGAGTCCTACGGCATGCGGTTCACCGATCCCTCGGGCGCCACACTGGTCTACAGCGGCGACACCGGCTACTGCGACGCACTCGTCGAACTGGCGCGCGGCGCCGACATCTTCCTGTGCGAGGCGTCGTGGACGCACGATCCGTCCCGCCCGCCGCGCCTGCACCTTTCGGGCACCGAGGCGGGCCGGGCCGCGGCCGAGGCCGGTGTCGGTGAGTTGCTGCTGACCCACATCCCGCCGTGGACCTCGCGTGAGGACGTCATCAGCGAGGCGAAGGCCGAGTTCGACGGCCCCGTGCACGCGGTGGTGTGCGGCGAGGCGTTCGACATCACCCGCGGCTGACCTGCGCGTCGGTGCCACCGGATAGGGTTGGCACGTGTCCAGACGAGAAGACGGGCGGCTTGACGACGAGCTGCGTCCAGTGGTGATCACCCGCGGCTTCACCTCGCATCCGGCGGGTTCGGTGCTCGTGGAGTTCGGCCAGACCCGGGTCATGTGTACGGCATCGGTGACCGAGGGGGTGCCGCGCTGGCGCAAGGGCTCCGGGCAGGGCTGGCTCACCGCGGAGTACGCGATGCTGCCCGCCGCCACGCACGACCGCTCGGACCGTGAGTCGGTCAAGGGCCGCATCGGCGGCCGCACGCAGGAGATCAGCCGGCTGATCGGCCGGTCGCTGCGCGCGTGCATCGACCTCGCGGCGCTGGGCGAGAACACCATCGCGATCGACTGCGATGTGCTGCAGGCCGACGGCGGCACGCGCACCGCGGCCATCACGGGCGCCTACGTGGCGCTGTCCGACGCGGTGACGTGGCTCGCCGCGGCGGGCCGGCTGTCGGATCCGCGGCCGCTTTCGTGCGCGATCGCCGCCGTGTCGGTCGGCGTGGTCGACGGACGCGTGCGGGTCGACCTGCCCTACTCCGAGGATTCGCGTGCCGAGGTCGACATGAACGTCGTCGCCACCGACACGGGAACGCTCGTCGAGATCCAGGGCACCGGCGAAGGGGCCACGTTCCCGCGCTCGACGCTCGACAAGATGCTCGACGCCGCGCTCGGGGCCACCGAGCAGTTGTTCGTGCTGCAGCGTGAGGCGCTCGACGCGCCGTACCCGGGTGTGCTTCCCGAGGGGCCGGCACCGAAAAAGGCGTTCGGAAGCTGACTTTCGGTGACTGAACTGCTCGTGGCCAGCCGCAACAAGAAGAAGCTGGCCGAACTGAGGCGTGTGCTCGACGCGGCGGGCATATCGGGTCTGCGGCTGTTGTCCCTCGACGACGTCGCCCCGTACGACGAATCACCCGAGACCGGTGCGACTTTCGAGGAGAACGCGTTGGCCAAGGCCCGCGACGGGTTCGAGGCGACCGGGCTGGCGTGCGTGGCCGACGACTCGGGGATCACCGTCGCGGCGCTCAACGGCATGCCGGGAGTGCTGTCGGCACGCTGGTCCGGCACGCACGGCAACGACGCCGCCAACACCGAACTGCTGCTCGCGCAACTGGCCGATGTGCCCGACGAGCGCCGCGGCGCGGCGTTCGTGTCGGCGTGCGCGTTGGTGTCGGCCTCGGGATCGACTGTGGTGCGCGGCGAGTGGCCCGGCACGGTCACGCGTGAACCCCGCGGCGACGGCGGGTTCGGCTACGACCCGGTGTTCCTGCCCGAGGGGTCGGAGCGCACGGCCGCCGAGCTCACCCCGGCCGAGAAGGACGCGTCCTCACACCGCGGCCGCGCGTTGACGCTCCTGGTGCCCGCGCTGCGCGAACTCCTCTGACGCCGAATTCCGCCGACCGTGCGGTTTCATCCGCGACTCGCCGCGTCGGGCGGATGAGAGCGCACACTCGGCGCAGCTACACCGTCAGACCTCGAAGCGCTTCTTGATGTCGCGGGTGTTGAAGTGCTCGACGATGATGCCGAGGAACGGGATGGTGCCTGCCAGCAGCACGCCGATGGTCTTGCCGATGGGCCAGCGGATCTTGACCGCCAGGTTGGCCGTGAACATCAGGTAGATGAAGTACACCCAGCCGTGCACGATGCCGATCCAGCCCGGCGGGTTGTCGACCTGGACGATGTACTTGAGCACCATCTCGTAGCACAGCGCGATCAGCCACAGGCCGGTCGCCCACGCGAAGATACGGTAGCCCACGAGCGCCTTGCGGATGGTCTCCCTGGGGGTGCTGACCTCGGCTGCCGGTTCGGTCATCTATCGGTCCTGCTCTTTCTTCTTTGCCAGTTCGGCGAGGTAGGCGTTGTACTCCGCGAGTGCCGGATCGTCGTCGTCGGCCGTGCGCTCCCTGGCCACGTGCCTCGGCCGTTCGGGCAGCAGACCCTCGGGGATCTCGGTCACCGTGTCCTTGGGGCGCTCGGGAGGAGCTTCTTCGTAGCGCACGAACTTGTAGTACGCGTAGAAGCAGAACCCGGCGAACATGGGCCACTGCAACGCGTAGCCCAGGTTCTGGAAGGTGCCGGAGTTCGACTCGAATCGCGTCCACTGCCACCACGCCAATGCCATGCAGCCGGCAGCGGCGACGAACACCAGCAGGATGAGTGCCGGTCTCCTACGCCGTGTAGTGGACATGGTTCCACGGTACCGCGAGGTCATTCGGCCTGACCAAGGTGTCAAGCCGGGCGGTGACCACGTGCGGTCGGCACGAGGCGGTACGATCGGCACGCTGCGGGCGTGGCGAAATCGGTATACGCGCGGGTTTTAGGTGCCCGTGTTCGAGAGAACGTGTGGGTTCGAGTCCCACCGCCCGCACCATCACGCCGGTTGCGGCGCAGTTTTCGCGACCGGGTCGTACTTGCCCGCCAGATATTCCGCGCGGCACGCGCTGCGCGCGAGCTTGCCGCTCGTCGTGCGAGGGATGACGCCCGCGGCGACCATCCGCACATCGGCCACCCGCACCTGATGCTGACGCGACACCGCGGCGCGCACGGCGTCGACGATCGGGCCGGGTTCGGCGCGGCCCGCACCCGCCGCGCGCTCGGCGACGATCGCCAGTTCCTCGCCGCGCTCGCCGGGGATCGAGAACGCCGCGACGTAGCCGGACCGCACGGCCGGTGACGACAGGCTCACCGTGGTCTCGATGTCGGTGGGGTAGTGGTTGCGGCCGTCGATGACGATGAGGTCCTTGATCCGTCCGGTCAGGTACAGCTCACCGTCGACGTAGACACCGAGATCGCCTGTCGCGAGCCACGCGCCGTTGTCGGGTGCGCCGTCGGCGTGGCTGCCTGCGTCCAGGCGCGTCTGCAGCTTGTTGCCGAACACGCGCTCGGTCTCGTCGGCACGGCCGAAGTAGCCCTGCCCGATGTTGTTGCCGTGCAACCAGATCTCGCCCACCGCGCCGTCAGGTGCCTCGTTGCCGTCGGCGTCGGCGATCACGGCCCACTGGTTGGGGATCGGCTGACCGCACGACACGTGCGGCACGGCGCGGTCGGTGCCGTGCGCGACGGCCACGGCGCGGCCCGCGCTCAGCTCCTCGCGGTCGAAGTGGATGACGCTGGCCGCGGCCGACGGCGCGATGCTCGCGACCGACAGCGTCGCCTCGGCCATGCCGTAGGACGGTTTGACCGCGGTCGCGGGCAGTCCGTACGGCGCGAACGCCGTCGTGAACTTCTCGACCGCCGCCATGGTCACCGGTTCGGACCCGTTGAGCAGCGTCACGACGTTGCTCAGATCCAGCGCGTCGCCGCTCGGCGGGAGCCCGCGCTCGGCGGCCAGCTCGTAGGCGAAATTCGGTGCGGCCGCGAGTGTGCGCCCGTAGGCGGCCTCGATGCCGAGCTGCTTGATCCAGCGGTAGGGCCGCCGGACGAACGCCATGGGATCCATGAGCGTGATGTGGTTGCCGCACAACGCCGGGAACATGATCATGATCAGGCCCATGTCGTGGTACAGCGGCAGCCAGCTGACGCTGCGGATGCCCATCTCCAGATCACCGGCGAGGATCATCTGCAGCACGTTGGTGCACACGTTGCGGTGCGTGATCTCGACGCCTGCCGGCGTGCGCGTCGAACCCGACGTGTACTGCAGGTAGGCGACGTCGTCGGTGTCGACCTCGGGCGCGGTGAACATGTCGGCCAGCGTCGTGGGGACCGCGTCGACGGCGATCATGCGCGGCCGCTCGGCCGCGGGCAGCGTGCGCAGGAACTTGCGCACCGACTCCGAGGCCGCGGTGGTCGTCAGCACCACGGTGGGCTTTGCGTCGGCCAGCACGGCCGCGAGGCGCTCGGTGTGGCCCGCGAGACTCGGTGCGAACAGCGGCACCGCGACATTGCCCGCGTGGATCGCCGCGAAGAACGCCGCGACGTAGTCCACGCCCTGCGGGGTCAGGATCGCGACGCGGTCGCGCGGCCGGGTGACCTGCTGCAGGCGCGCGCCGACCGCGCACACCTGCGCCCACAGGGCATTCCAGCTGAGCTCGACGGCCTGACCGTCGGGATCGTGCGAATAGTCGATGAACCGGTACGACGGACGGTCCCCGTAGATCGCGCGATTGCGGTCGAGGAAAGACGTGAGTGTGACGCCGTCGGGCACCACGATGGTGCCGTCGGAGCGGAGGTAGTCCTCGATGGAGGAGGAATGGGCGACAGTGCTGCCCGACGAAACCCGACCCATTGCATTCACACTAATAGTCGGTCTAAATACCGACCGCGTCGAATGATCATGACAGTGATCACTGGACATGCGTCGATATGACGCAGCTCACTTCGTGAGCCCTCAGCGGGGGCCGTCGACGGCGTACGTGCCGTCGTCGTCGGTGAACTCGACCACCACCTGCCGCACGGTGCCGTTGATGTCGACCGCGCACATGAACGTCGAGCCGACCTCGACGCGGGGATTCTTGCCGTTGTTGCACGCCACCGCGGCAACGTCGTTCGCGCCGTAGCCGTACACCGGATCGGACAGGATCTCGGCCACGCCGGCCTCGGCCTGGCGCACGTCGAGGCGCGGACCGCCGGCCTCACCGCGCATCCACAGTCCCACGGCCACCGCGGCGATGACGACGACGGCCGCCGCGGCCATGGCGACGACCTGCCAACGCTCCGGAGCCTTGCGCCTGCGGCGCGGCGGTGCCGACGACGGACCTGCCGCGCCGCCCTGGGCACGGTGCTGCGGCAGCGGGGCGTACGGGTTGGGGCGAGGTGCCGGCCGGGTCGCGCGCGGGGGAGGTGCACTGTGGCGGGGCGGTGCGGCCGGCGGTCGGAGCGGACCGGGTGGCGGACCGGGTGGTGGGCCTGGGCGGGGCCCAGGCGCGGCAGGCCGGGGTGCGCCGGGTGGTGGCGGTGCACCACCGGGCCTCACCCACCAGGGCCGCTCGGGTCCGCTCATGACTTCTCCTGGCCTCTCACGGGAACCGTTGGTAGCACTGCGCATCGTCACCTTGCAGCCCGGATCGGTAGCCCAGGATGCGCGTGAACCCCGCGGGGAGCAACGCGCCGTTGACGTCGCTGGCCGCGAGCCCGTTGGTCAGCAACCCGCTGATCGCCTCGTCGGTGTCGCCCGCCGACAGGCGCACGGGCAGACCGGGTTCGGCCATCGCGGCCTGCGCGACGCCGGTGAGGCACGCCGTGCGCATGGCGGCCACGGGATTGTCGATCGCGTGGCCCTTCTCGCGGGCGACCGCGAGCGCGTAGCGCGATGTCAGCACCGAGATCGCGGAGTTGTCGCCCTGCAGCAGCTCCTGTTCCTCGTTCTCGGTCTTGGTCTCGCCCAGGGCCTGCAGGCCCGGCATGTCGACGACGATCGTGTTGGTGGCCGGGCAGTACGACGCAGGCGGTGTGGGTTGCGCGTCGGGGCATCCGGACGCGTCGCCGATGGTCAGGCTCGGCGGGTCGGCCGGCGCGAAGATCTGGCCCAGCGAGTCCATGACGTCGGTGAGCAGGTCCTCGGTGATCTCGTCGTTTCCGGCCGAGGGATCGGCGACGACGCCGTCGAGGAACTTGGGAAGGTCGCCGCGCCGCTTCTTGATGTCGTCCATGTCGATCGCAGCGCACTGGTCGACGTTGCCGCTGAAGCCGATCTGGAAGGCGCTCACGCGGTCGAGCGCCGAACCGTGTTCGTTGCCGGTGAGCGCGGCGTCGAGTTGTGTCATGAGCGGATCGCGGATGTAGATGATGCCCGCGAGGACATGGTTGAGACCGTCGCCTGTGCTCAGCGCGAAGCGCGGTGAATTGCCCGCCGCGACCCAGCGCAGGTAGACCCCGGCGAAGCAGTCAGCTTGTTGTTCGGCGACCAGCACGGGCGTCGACCGGGTGTCGATCAGCCCGGCCTGATGCTGCACGGCGTGGCCGTATTCGTGGGCCATCACGCCGACCACGCCCATCTGGCCGAAATACTGTGCGGCCACCGGGATCGCGACGCCGCGGTCCCAGGCCATGACGTCGTCGTTGAAGCAGTAGAACGCGTTGGTGAGGCCTTCGGTGTCCTCACCGCAGATCTCGATGCCGGGGGACTGGTCGGAGTTGTAGGACACCAGGCGGCGGATCGGCGTGAACGAACCGCGCAGCGATCCGCCCGAATAGTTCTGCGACCAGAAATCTTCGATGTCGTCGACCGCGAGCAGTGCCAGGTTGTCGATCTGGCCGCCGTCGGTGTTCTCGGCCTGGCGTCTGGGGGCGGGGGCGTCAGGCCGGGTGCCGCTCGGGCCCTCGGTCACCTGCAGCCCGCCGACGCGGTCGGGGACGAACAGCATCGACGTCGCCCGCCCGGCGATCACCGGGTCGCTGCTGCACCCGGCCAGCGTGATCGCACATACCGCAAGGAAGGCTCCCCAGCAAACCCTCGCCACCATCCGCCTTCCGACGTCCACATTCATGCAAGTATTACCTGCTCCGACGGGGTGCGCTCAAGACATCGCCGCACCGGGCGGTGCCGGGTCCAGGTGGTGGCGCCCGCAGGTGCCACGCCGTGAGTCCGCTGGCGGTCTCGCCGTGTGTGGGGCTGTGGTCAGGCCGAGGTGTCGCGGACCGGTCGGCCCGCGCAACCGCGCGGTTCCCCGCTTCTGGGGCGGTGTCGTGACTGGAATCGAACTCTTGTGTCCTGCAATTGGATTCCCGGGTCTGACGGCTCGGGCGGGGTTGGCCGGACACCCGGGTGCGCAGCGGTGCGCGGATGCGATTTGAATGTCCCGACGGCCGTCACGTACGGTTCTGCCGGACCTGTCGGCGCGTTCGTCTCCTCGGGGCGTCGGGGTCGGCAGACCGCATCCGCGGCGCGTTCGGTCGCCGCGTCCCGCGCGCGGGAGATCCGTGCGTTTCGGGATGTGATGCCCGTCGCACGACGTGAGCGGCGGTGTGGAGAATCACGGCTCAGCAAAGTTGCATTTGTAAGAGGGCGCGACCAGAATCGTGGTGTAAATCTGGAATCATTCCAGAAAACAAGAACACGTAGATGGGATGCTGTGAATGGCTCTTTTGACGATCGGTGACCAGTTTCCGGAGTACGACCTGACCGCTGTGGTTGGCGGCGATCTGTCCAAGGTTGACGCCAAGCAGCCCGATGACTACTTCACCCGCGTCACCAGCAAGGATTACGAGGGCAAGTGGCGCATCATCTTCTTCTGGCCCAAGGACTTCACGTTCGTGTGCCCGACGGAGATCGCGGCCTTCGGCAAGCTGAACGAGGACTTCGAGGACCGCGACGCCAAGGTGCTCGGTGTGTCGGTGGACAACGAGTTCGTCCACTTCCAGTGGCGTGCACAGCACGAGGACCTCAAGACCCTGCCCTTCCCGATGGTCTCGGATCTCAAGCGTGAGCTGACCGCCGCGTGCGGCGTGCTCAACGCCGACGGTGTCGCCGACCGCGCGACCTTCATCGTCGACCCCAACAACGAGGTCCAGTTCGTGTCGGTGACCGCGGGCTCGGTGGGCCGCAACGTCGACGAGGTGCTGCGCGTGCTCGACGCGCTGCAGTCCGACGAACTGTGCGCGTGCAACTGGAAGAAGGGCGATCCGACGATCAACGCAGGCGAGCTGCTGGCTGGGGCGGTGTGATCCATGAGCATCGACAACATCAAGTCGGCCCTGCCCGAGTACGCCAAGGATCTCAAGCTCAACCTGGGCAGCATCGCCAACACGACCGAGCTCACCGAGCAGCAGTTGTGGGGTGCGCTGGTCGCCACCGCGGCCGCCACCAAGAACGCGCGGCTGCTGCGTGAGATCTCGGAGGACGCGCTCGACATCCTCAGTGAAGAGGCCTACAACGCCGCTCTCGGCGCGGCCGCGATCATGGGGATGAACAACGTCTTCTACCGCACCAAGGGGCAGCTCGACGGCAAGTACGACGACCTTCGCGCCGGCCTGCGGATGAACATCATCGGCAACCCCGGTGTCGCCAAGGAGGACTTCGAGCTGTGGTCGCTGGCGGTTTCGGCGATCAACGGCTGTGGTCACTGCCTTGCCGCGCACGAGAAGACGCTGCGTGACGCGGATGTCGCGCGCACGACGATCTTCGAGGCGATCCGCCTCGCGTCGATCGTCTCCGGTGTCGCTCAGGCGCTGCTCACCGCGGACACCCTCGCCGCGGTCTAGTACGACCACTGCACAAGCGGCCGGATGCCCTCATGGCATCCGGCCGCTTGTGGTTTTCCGGCCGGTCTCGCCAACGCGCTTAAACGCATAACCGTCAGCGGTAAACTCGCTTCTCGCATCAGGAGAGGCGGGTTTTCAATGGCAGTCACAGACCGTGAGACCGCGGTGCGCAGAGCCGTCATGGGCGCATCGATCGGCAACGCCGTGGAATGGTTCGACTTCGCCATCTACGGTTTCCTCGCGACCTCCATCGCCGCGAACTTCTTCCCGGCGGGCAACGAAACCGCCGCACTGCTCAACACTTTCGCGATCTTCGCCGCTGCGTTCTTCATGCGTCCCCTCGGCGGCTTCGTCTTCGGACCGCTGGGTGACCGACTGGGACGCCAGCGGGTCCTGGCGATCGTGATCCTGCTGATGTCGGCCGCGACCCTCGGCATCGGCCTGCTGCCCACCTACAGCACGATCGGCGTCGTGGCGCCGCTGCTGCTGTTGCTGCTGCGCTGCCTGCAGGGATTCTCCGCCGGTGGTGAATACGGCGGCGGCGTGGTGTATCTCGCGGAATACGCGACGCAACGCCGCCGCGGGCTGACCGTGACGTTCATCGCCTGGTCCGGCGTGCTCGGGTTCCTGCTCGGCTCGATCACCGTGACGGTGCTGGCCGCGCTGCTGCCACCGGAGGCCATGGATACCTACGGATGGCGCATCCCGTTCCTCATCGCCGCACCGCTGGGGCTGGTCGGCCTCTACATCCGGCTGCGTCTCGACGACACCCCCGAGTTCGAGAAGCTCGACGCGGCCGACCGCGTCGCCAAATCCCCGCTGCGCGAGGCGCTCCGCACCGCCCGGAAACCGATCCTGCAGGTCATCGGCATGTTCATCGTCTTCAACGTGGGCTACTACGTGGTGTTCACGTTCATCCCCACCTACTTCATCAAGACGCTGGAGTTCAGCAAGACCGAGTCGTTCGTGTCGATCACGCTCGCGAGCCTCACGGCCCTTGTACTGATCCTGCCGCTGGCCGCGCTGTCGGACCGGGTGGGGCGCAAACCGCTGCTGCTGGCCGGCTCGATCGGGTTCGTGGTGCTGGCATACCCGCTGTTCCTGCTCATGACATCCGGGTCGGTGGCCGCCGCGATCGTCGGGCACTGCCTGCTCGCGGCCATCGAATCGACGTACGTCGCAACCGCGGTCAGCGCCGGCGTCGAGCTGTTCACCACGCGCGTGCGCTACAGCGGCTTCTCGATCGGCTACAACATCTCGGTCGCGGTGTTCGGCGGGACGACGCCGTACGTCGTCACCTGGCTCACCGCGGCCACCGGCAACCACCACGCGCCCGCGCTGTATCTCATCGTCGCGGCCGTCGTCTCGGTCGCCGCGGTGCTCACCCTCACCGAGAACGCGGGACGTCCGCTGCCGACCGACCACGCAGACGACGCGCAGCGTGCCACGATGACATCGTGAGCCAAGGCAGACCGAGCCGACCTACCGTACGCCCGACCAAAGCCGACGTCGCCAGGCTCGCCAACGTCTCGACCGCCACGGTCAGTTATGTCCTCAACAACGTTCCGGGCCAGCGGATCTCGGAGCAGACGCAGGAGGCCGTGCGCCGTGCCGCGGCCGAACTCGGATACCGGCCCAACCTCGCGGCACGCAATCTCGCGTCCGGGGGCAGCGGCGTGGTGCTCTACATCGTCGGGCGGCTGTCGCTGGGCAACCTCCCCATCGAGGTCGGCAGCCGGCTCACCACCGCGCTCGCCCGGCACGGCATCGTGTTGTCGCTGCAGTTCGAGACCGACGACGACCGCAACGTCGTCGACGCGATCGCCGACCTCAACCCGATGGCCATCACCAGCACGTTCCCCCTGACCGGCAACGCCCTGGCAGCCGCGACGGCGGCCGGCATACCCCAGATCCACCTGGGCAGTTCACAGTTGCACGCGATCGGTGCGCTCGACCGCAGCATCGGGGAGATGCGCGTCGAGCACCTGGCCTCGCGTGGGCACACGCGGCTGGCGTTCGCCTACACCACCGACGAGCAACTGCGCCCGCTCGGCGACTACTGGCTCGCGGGTCTGCACGCGGCCGCGCAGAAGCGCGGGTTGCCCGAGATCGCGGTCGCGAGCGTCGCGTCCGACGGATCCAACGCGGCCGACGTCGTGACCCGCTGGGCCGAGGCGGGCGTCACGGCGATCTGCGCGCAGAGCGACGAGACGGCCTTCGTGGTGCTGCACGGTCTGCGCAACGCGGGCCTGCGCTGCCCGCGGGACATGGCGGTGATGGGCGTCAACGCGATCGAACTCGGCGCGGTGAGTGCACCGCCGCTCACCTCGGTCTCGTTCGACGCCAAGGCCATCGTCGACGTCGCGGTCGCGGCGATGATGTCAGAGCTCGGCTACCCGACCGAATCCGAGCCGAGCGACATCGACGTCGCGACGCTGATCGTGCGCGATTCGACCTGATCGGCGTCGCTTCAGGGGGCGTCCCGGCATCGATCTCGCCGTTCACTTACGCGCATAACCACCGCTGTGTAAACTCCGTTCTCGATCACAGAGAGGTGGGTTTCCGTGACAGCGAGCGCTACCCAGAACGTGTACTTCGATCCGTACGACGTCGCGATCAACGCCGACCCGTACCCGACGTTCGCCCGGCTGCGCGAAGAGGCGCCGCTGTACTACAACGAGCAGTTCGACTTCTACGCGCTGAGCCGGTTCAGCGACGTCAACAAGGCACTCATCGACCACGAGACCTTCAGCTCGGCACGTGGCGCGATCGTCGAGCTGATCAAGGCCAACATCGAGATACCCTCGGGCGCACTGATCTTCGAGGATCCACCGATCCACACCGCGCACCGCAAGCTGCTCTCACGCATGTTCACGCCCCGCAAGATCAACGCGCTCGAACCCAAGATCCGGGAGTTCTGCGCGCAGAGCCTCGACGCTGTCGCCGGCGCCGAGAGGTTCGACATCATCAAGGATTTCGGCGCGATCATGCCCATGCGGGTGATCAGCGCGCTGCTGGGGATCCCCGAGGAGGACCAGGAGAAGATCCGCGACCACGGCAACGCGCAGATGCGCACCGAGGCGGGCAAGCCCATGAAGGCCGCCGAGGAGGGTCTGGTCGACGGGTCGATCTTCGAGGCGTACATCGACTGGCGCAAGGACAACCCGTCCGACGACATCATGACCGAGTTGCTCAACGTCGAGTTCACCGATGAGCACGGTGTCACCCGCAACCTCACGCGCGAGGAACTGCTGATCTACATCAACGTCGTCGCCGGTGCGGGCAACGAGACCACCACGCGGCTGATCGGCTGGGCCGCAAAGACACTCGCCGAACACCCCGACCAGCGCCGTCAACTCGTCGAGAACCCCGCCCTGATCCCGCAGGCCATCGAAGAGATCCTGCGGTTCGAGCCGCCCGCCCCGCACGTGGCCCGGTACGTCACGCGCGACGTCGAGTACCACGGCCGGACGGTCCCCGAGGGCAGCGTGATGATGCTGCTGATCGGCGCGGCGGTGCGTGACAGTCGCCAGTTCCCGCCCGACGGCGAGGTTTTCGACATCAATCGCGCGCCGCGTCAGCACCTGGCGTTCAGCGTCGGCACCCACTTCTGCCTGGGCTCGGCGCTGGCCCGCCTCGAGGGCCGCGTCGCACTCGAGGAGATCCTCAAGCGATTCCCCGAGTGGGACGTCGACCTCGCGAGCGCCGAGCTCTCGCCCACCTCCACGGTGCGGGGCTGGGACTCGCTGCCGGTGATCGTCCGATGACCGCGGCGCTCACGGTTCCCCGGGACTGGACCGAGATCACCCCGCAGTGGCTCACGGCCGCGCTCGCAACGCACCATCCCGGCGCCGTGGTCGAGGGTGTCGGCGTCGACATGCGCGACGACGGCACGAACCGGCGGGCGCGACTCGCCGTGACGTACCGTCCCGGGCCTGCCGGGCCCGCCACGGTGTTCGTCAAGGCCGTGGACCCCGACCACAAGGCGATGATCAAGATGACCAGCGGCCTGCTGCACGAGCCGCGGCTGTTCAACTCGGATGTGGCGCTGCCGCTGGAACATCCGACGGTGTACGCGGCGGCGATCGACGAGGCCGACGAGGAGTTCGTGCTCGTCATGGAAGACCTCACGGCCCGCGGTGCGGACCCGCGCGACGCGACGCGGCCGCTGACCGTCGACCAGGCCGCCAACGGCGTGCGTGCGCTCGCGCGCCTGCACGCGCGGTTCTGGGGTGAGCGGCTTCGGCAGCCCGCACTGGCGTGGCTCGAACCGTTCGAACCGTGGGACGGGATGCAGTGGGCGCCGCTGCCGGCCGCGCTCGAGCGACTCGGTGACGACGCGCCGCCGTCGGTACAGGCGCTGACCATCGACCACCTCGTCGAGGGCGTCTGGAAGCCCTACATCCGCTGCCTCACCGCGTCGTCGGAACCGCAGACCCTGCTGCACGGCGACGCGCACATCGGCAACACCTACCTCACGCCCGACGGTGACGTCGGATTCCTCGACTGGCAGGTCGCGCGCCGCGGGAACTTCGCGGTGGATCTCGGGTACTTCCTGCAGGGCGCCCTGCGTACGGAGGACAGGCGCATCGCCGAGCGGGAGCTGTTGCAGGAATATTCTGACGCGCTCGAGTTACCCGACGCGGAAAAGCCCTCGCTGGAACAGATCTGGTTGCGGTACCGCGCGTCGGTCGCACATGGGCTCATGACGTGGCTCGCGACCGCGAGCGCGGGGGAGTTGTGGCAGCGTCCCGACATCGCGCTGGCGCTCGCGCAACGCTATTCGGCGGCGTACGAGGATCTGCAGACCGCCGAGGCGCTCGCGGATCTGACCGCCTAGCCCTTCACCACCGCGGCCTCTGGTGCGCTGCGGTCAGACGGCAGCAGCGTACCGGCGACCACCGAGATCGCCGACACGGCAACCAGATACCACGCGATCGAGTCACTGGATTGCGTCGCGGCGTACAGCGCTGCGGCGATCGTCGGCGCGAACGCCGACCCGACGACCTGTGACAGCGTGTAACCGATCGACACCCCGCTGTACCGGACGTCGGCGTCGAAGGCGAGGCTGAACAGCGCGCCTGTCACGCCGGCGGCCGGGGCCATCGCCAGGCCGAACACCAGGACCAGCGCGACGCCGAACAGCAGCGCGCTGCCGGTGTCGATCAGCGCGAAGACCGGGAACACCGAGGCCGCCATGAGGACCACGCCGACCAGGAACAGACGTTTGCGGCCCACCGCATCCGACCACGCGCCGAAGGCCGGGTAGGCCGCCACGGCCACCAGCGCGGCGACGAAGACAGCGAAAAGTGCGGCGGTGCGGTCGATCCCGGCGGCGGTGGTGGCATAGGACACCAGGTAGGCCACGCAGATGTAGGCGAACACCCCCTGGGACAGGTAGGCGCCCGCCACCAGCACGATCTGGCGCCAGTGCCTGCGGAACGCCTCGACGATCGGCATCCGCCGTACCGCCGAGTTCTGCACCACCGCGGAGAACTCGGGGCTCTCGGTCAGCTTGAGCCGGATCACCAGACCGATCACGATCAGCACGGCGCTGAACAGGAACGGCAGCCGCCACCCCCACGCGAGGAACTGCGCGTCGGGCAGTTGCGAGGCCAAAAAGAACGCCAGCGTCGCCGACGCCGTGCCTGCCGGGGCGCCCATCTGGGGGAAGGCGCCGTAGAAACCACGCCGGTCGGCGCTCGCGTGCTCGACGGCCATGAGCGTCGCGCCGCCCCATTCGCCGCCGACTGCGAAGCCCTGGCACAGGCGCAGCACGGTCAGCAGGACCGGGGCCGCCAGCCCGATCTGGGCGTAGGTGGGCAGCAGGCCGATCAGCACGGTCGAGACACCCATGCCGACAAGGGAGTACACGAGCATGCGCTTGCGGCCGATGCGGTCGCCGAAATGCCCGAACACGATGCCGCCGAGCGGTCGGGCGATGAACCCGACGCCGAATGTCGCGAACGACAGGAGAATGCCCGCCGCGGGCGAGGCCTGTGGGAAGAACAGCTTGGGGAAGACGAGCGCGGCCGCGGTCCCGTAGATCAGGAAGTCGTAGAACTCGACCGTGGTCCCGATGAAGCTCGCGACCGCGACGCGAAGCGGGGATACCCGCACCCCCGTCGACGTGGCCATGCCCGTGGCGCTAGTCGCTCGCGGGCAGCGGCTTGGCCTCCTTGAGGCCCAGCGGTGTGGTCCCGATCGACAGCGTCCCGGCGCCGGCCTTGGTGACCAGCACCTCGGCGCCGTTGTCGTCGACGTAGCGTTTGCCCATCAGGGTGCCGTCGGCGAATGCCGGGTCGAGCGTTGCGCCACTGTCCTTCTCGGCGTCCAGCGGGATCATCGGGACGCCTCCGGCGCGCAGGTCGTCGAGGCTGTCGGCGCTGCGGACGACGATCACCTGGGTGTCGCACACCTGGCTCTGCAGGCGCGTGCCGTTCTTGATCACTGATGACTCCTTCGATTCCTACGAGATGGGCTGGAGTTCGTCGACGAGTTGACGGCGCAGCACCTTGCCGGTGGCGTTGGTGGGCAGTTCGGCGCGGAAGACCACGCGGTCGGGGGTGCGGGATCCGCGCAGGTGTTTGCGGACGTGCTCGCGGAGTACGTCGGCGTCGGGTTCGGCGCCGTCGGCGGGCACCACGACCGCGACGATGATCTGGCCCCACTGGGGGTCCTCGGGGCCGACCACCGCGACGTCGCGCACGTCGGGATGTTCCACGAGAACGTCCTCGATCTCGGCGGGAGCGATGTTCTCGCCGCCGCGGATGATGGTGTCGTCCGACCGGCCGCCGATGAACAGATAGCCGTCCTGGTCAAGCATCGCAACGTCTTTGGTGGGGAACCAGCCGTCCTCGTCGAGCACCGACCCGATCTCGGTGTACCGGCCGGACACCTGCTCGCCGCGCACGAACAGCTCACCGGTCTCGCCGGGCCCCAGCACGGTGCCGTCCTCGCCGCGGATCTGCACCTCGATCCCGGGCACCACCTGTCCCACCGACCCGAGGCGGCGGGTCACACCGGGGTCGTCGGAGGCCAGCGCGGCCCGGTGGTCGTCGGGTCCGAGGACCGCGATGGTGGAGCTGGTTTCGGTGAGACCGTAGGCGTTGACGAATCCGACGTTCGGCATCAGCTCCAGCGCCTTGCGGACCAGGGGCAGCGCGACCTTGGATCCGCCGTAGGCGAGGTTGCGCAGGGTCGGCAGCTCGGCGCGCGTGGTCTCAAGTGCGGTGACGATACGGTCGAGCATGGTCGGCACCACGGTGGCAGACGTGACGCCCTCGGTGCGCACCAACTCGACCCAGCGGTGTGCGTCGAAGTTGCGCAGGTACACCATCTTCCGGCCGGCGTACAGGTTGGACATCGCCGCGCTGACACCCGCGATGTGGTACGGCGGCACACAGATCAGCGCGGCGTCCTCCGGTGCGGCCGAACCGAATTCGACGGTCCCGGTGATGTAGCTCGTGAGGTTGTTGTGGGTGAGTTCGACGGCCTTGGGGCGCGATGTGGTGCCCGAGGTGAACAGCACCACCGCGACCGCGTCGGGGTCGGCGAACTCTGCGGCCGGATCGGCCGTGCGGGCCTGGGACAGGAACTCCTCGGAGGTGAGCACCGGCCTGCCCGCTCCGGCGAGCATGCCGGCGTACTCGCCGTCGGCGATCACCAGCGGTGTGGGCAACCGGTCGACCAGCTCGCGCAGACCTTCGGCGCTGAGACGGTAGTTCAGGGGGGTGAAGGGGATCGCCGCGCGTGCCGAGGCGAACAGCAGCAGCGGCAGCAGCGCGCCACCGGTACCCACGTAGGCGACGTGTGCCGCGCCTGACCCGGCGATGACGCCTGCTGCCCCGTCGGCCAATGTGCTCAACTCGCCTGCGGTGAGCCGGGTGTCGTCGGAAACCACCGCGGTGCGGTCGGGATCTCCCGACGATGCCATCTCGAGCAGCAGCGATATGCTCATGCGCCCTGTCCCGGTGCGTCGATGAAGATGTCGATGATCGGACTGTCCCCGCCACCGTAACGGGACAGGTCGCTCACGCCTGCTGTGGTGAGAACTTCGGAGTCGACGAAGGTCTGGCCGTTGACCTCGCCGGCCGGCCGGGACAGGATCTCGACGGCGGCGTCGGCCATGATCTCGGGGCTGCGGGAGGATTTCAGCAGTTCGGCACCTCCTGCGCCGTTGGCCACGGCCGCCGTCGCGATGTACGTCTCGGGCCACAGGCAGCTGAAACCGATTCCGGAGTCGGCATACTCCGCGGCCCAGCCCTGCGACAGCAGGGTCATCCCGTACTTGGACAGCGTGTAGGACGGGTGTGCACCCAGCCAGTACGGGTTGAGGTTGAGCGGCGGGGCCAGGGTCAGCACATGGGCGGCGCGCCCGGCCTCCACGGACGTGCGCAGGTGCGGCAGGGCGGCCTTGGTCAGCAGGAACGTGCCGCGCACGTTGATGTCCATCATCAGGTCGAATTTCTTGACCGCAAGCGATTCGGTCGGTTCGGTCGCGATCGCGCTGGCGTTGTTGACCACGATGTCGACGCCGCCGAAGCGTTCCACCGCGGTGTCGACGGCGCGTGCGACGTCCTCATCCTTGCGAACGTCACCGACCACCGCGACGCCCTTGCCGCCGGCGGCCTCGACCTCGGCGACCGCGGTGTGCACGGTGCCGGGCAGTTTCGGATGCGGTTGCGCGGTCTTGGCGAGCAGCACCACGTTGGCGCCGCGTTTGGCCGCACCCAGTGCGATCGCCAGGCCGATACCCCGGCTGCCGCCCGACACGACCATCGTGCGATCGGCGAAAGACTCCTGCTGGCTGGACATGGGCCTCCTCGTCGGGGCGCGGCGGAGCTGACCGGCGCGTCGGATGCGAACGTTGCCGCGTACCCAGAAGGGTATTGGCATTCTCGGTTTTGGCAAGTGGCGTACTCATGCGGTGCGGCGACGGGTCGCACCCCGACTGCCTGAGCGTTCGGTGCGGCGCGAGGGTGCGCAGGTGAGGGTGTTCCCATGCTGCACACGCCACACATTACCGCCGTGCGGTATTGGCATTCTCATTTTTGGCAAGTACGTTATCGAGTGATGAGCGAGCAAGCCCAACCTCGGGTGGAGACCCCCTCCGGTATTCCGCTGGCACCGGTGTACGGACCCCAGGACCGCAGCGGCGAACCGCCGCCGCCGGGGACCTACCCGTTCACGCGCGGAAACTTCGCGTCCGGGTACCGCGGCAAGACCTGGACGTTTCGGCAGTACTCGGGTTTCGGCACGGCCGAGGAGTCCAACCGCCGGTACCGTTACCTGCTCGACCAGGGCGGCACCGGGCTTTCGGTCGCGCTGGACCTGCCCACGCAGTGCGGGTACGACTCCGATGATGACGAGTACGGCGAGGAGGTCGGCCGTGTCGGCGTGGCCGTCGACACCCTTGCCGACGCCGAGATCCTGTTCGACGGGATACCGCTGGAGGCGATCAGCACGAGTTTCACCATCAACGGCACCGCCGCGATCCTGCTGGCGTTCTACGTCGCGGCCGCCGAGAAGAAGGGCGTGCCGCGCGAGAAGCTCACCGGCACCATCCAGAACGACATCCTCAAGGAGTACGCGTCGCGCGGCACCTGGATCTGGCCGCCGGAACCGTCACTGCGGCTCATCGCCGACACCATCGAGTTCTGCGCGGCCGAGGTGCCCAAGTTCAACGCGATCTCGGTGGCGGGCGCGCACTTCCGCGACGCAGGCGCCAACGCGGTTCAGGAGATGGCGTTCACGCTCGCCGACGGGGTGACGTACTGCGACACGGTCATCGAACGCGGACGCATGACCATCGACAAGTTCGCGCCGCAGATCTCGTTCTTCTTCTACACACACGGCGACTTCTTCGAGGAGATCGCCAAATACCGTGCCGGACGGCGCCGCTGGGCCACGATAGTGCGGGAACGTTACGGCGCCACCACCGACAAGGCGTCGATGTTCCGGTTCGGCTGCGTATCCGGTGGGGCGTCGCTGTATGCGCCGCAGGCACAGAACAACCTGGTGCGCGTGGCGTACGAGGCGCTCGCGTCGGTGCTCGGCGGTGTGCAGTCGATGTTCACCGCGGCCTGGGACGAACCGTTCGCGCTGCCCAGCGAGGAATCGGCGACGCTCGCGCTGCGCACGCAGCAGATCCTGGCCTACGAAACCGGAGTCGCCAAGGTCGCCGATCCGCTCGGCGGGTCGTACTTCGTCGAAGCACTCACCGACGCCACCGAGGCCAAGATCGTCGAGATCATGAGCGATCTGGAAGCTCATGGCGGCATGGTGGCCTGCATCGAGGACGGTTACCTGCAGGGGCTGATCGCCGACGAGGCCTACAAGCTGCACCAGGAGATCGAGTCGGGCGAGCGGCCCGTGGTGGGCGTCAACAGGTTCGTCGTCGACGAGCCGCCGCCGGAGATCGCGACCTACGAACTCGACGCCGAGGGCCGCGACCTGCAACTCAAACGACTGTCGAAGGTCAAGGCCGAACGCGATTCCGCACAGGTGAAGGCCACGCTGGCGGCGCTGTCCGCGGCCGCCGAGGGAGATGACAATCTGATGCACAAGCTGATCGACTGCGCCAACGCCTACTGCACGGTGGGGGAGATGGTGTCGGCGCTCAAGGCGGTGTGGGGCGAGTTCCAGCAACCGGTGGTGTTCTGATGAGCGCTTGCGCGAAGAAGCGAGGATTCTGATG
>Ga0182740_1000470_pt1 | contig 45777 bp, 46 predicted proteins | sample eDN5th37CKraftBY_FD_128872 | JGI IMG/M metagenome (GOLD analysis project Ga0182740, IMG submission 128872) | Enriched backyard soil microbial communities from Emeryville, California, USA - eDNA 5th pass 37_C Kraft BY (version 2) (version 2) | ecosystem: Environmental > Terrestrial > Soil >...
CCGCTGCGCGCCCTGTGCGAGAAGGCCGCCAACGCCGCCGCCCTGCCCTGCTATGCCGACAATGACCGCGACATCGGCCGACTGATCGACGACGAGATGCGCGAGGCCGGCCTCACCATCGCGCCGGAGGCCCGCGCCGCGCTGCTGCCGCTGCTCGGCGGCGACCGGTCGGCGACCCGCAACGAGGTGCAGAAGCTCGCTCTCTATGCGAGAGACAAAGGCAGCGTCACGCTGGACGATGTCGCCGCGGTGGTGGCGGATGCCTCGGCGCTGGCGCTCGATGCGTTGATCGATGCCGCTTTCGCAGGCCGCACGAGCGATGTGGAAACCCTTCTCGCCAAAGCCGCATTAGCTGGCCTGACGCCCGGCAGCATCATGTTCGCCGCCCAGCGGCAGGTCGCGATCCTGCACAAGACCCGGCTTGTGATCGAAGCCGGCAAACCGCTCGGGGCCGCGCTCGATTCGATGATCCCGCCCGTGCATTTCAGCCGCAAGGCGCTGGTCGAAGCCGCGCTGAAGGCGTGGACTGCGGCGCGGCTCGGGCGCGCGATGACCCAGCTTGCGGAAGCCGCCTTTGACGTCCGCCGGCAGTCGTCGCTGGCCGACACGCTCGCCCAACGCGCCATGCTGTCCATCGCTGTGAATGCCCGCCTGCGTAGCTGAGCAATGCAACATCATCCGCAGGGACAAACCGTCCGATGATGGACGAAGCGCAACGTGCTGATTTCATATCGGCAGCACACCAGAGCGTTTTCGCGCGAAGCGGGGACCGCTGCGTGCAAGAAACCGCTTCAGAATAAAAACATGGAGCTGTGGCTTCGATGCCATCAGAGCCAAAATGCTCCGGGCCTCGTGAGCGCCGGAGCAATGCGTGCCGTTACCCCACGCCCAGCTTCTCCAGCACGTGATCAAGCTGCTCGAAATCCCGATAGGCGATATGCATCACGCCGCGGTCGCCGCTGCTCTGATCGATCGTGACCTTGAGGCCGAGCGCATCGGAAATGCGACGTTCGAGCGCGCGGGTATCGGCGTCTTTCGATCTCGCCCCGCCCGGCCCCTTCGGCGGCCGCAGCGCCGGATGCACGCCATCCGAACCGCTCTCGGCATTCTGCCGCGACAGTTCTTCGACCTGCCGCACCGAGAGACCGCGCTTGATGATGTCGCGGGCGAACTCCTCGGCATTCGGCTGGCCGACGAGCATGCGCGCATGGCCAGCGGTCAGTTCGCCGCTGCGCACATAACTCTGCACGGACTTCGACAGCTTCAGCAGCCGCAGCGTGTTGGCGACATGGCTGCGGCTCTTGCCGACGATCCTGGCGATATCCTCCTGGCTGTAGTCGAACTGTTCCGCCAGCGCATCGTAGCCCTGCGCTTCCTCGATGGCGTTGAGATCGGCGCGCTGCACATTCTCGACGATGGCATATTCGAGCGACTCCCGGTCGCTCGCTTCGACGATGGCGACCGGCACATCATGCAGGCCGGCACGCTGCGCCGCGCGCCAGCGCCGCTCGCCGGCGATGATCTCATAATTCTGCGGCGCAGAACCCGCGACACCCGGCGACACGCGCACGACGATCGGCTGGATGATCCCGCGTTCGCGAATCGAATCCGTCAGCTCCTGAAGATCGCTTTCAGTGAAGGTCTGGCGCGGGTTGCGCGGGTTGGGCTTGATCAGCTCGATCGGCACGCGGCGCGGCGCGCGCGCCGGCGCGGCGCCCGACGGAGCGGCACCAGCCGAAGTCGCGGCCGCCGGCGCTTCCGAGCCGGCCTCGCCGATCAGCGCAGCCAGCCCGCGCCCAAGCCGCTTGCGCTTGTCATCCTCCGCCATGTCCGCTCACCTGTCGTATTCGCTATACATCATGAAGCATCGCGGCGTGATTGCGCGCCGCGGCGTTGCTTCGTTTCAAGACTCGCGCCGTCAGGCGACCGGTGCCGGTGCGCCGGCGCGCATTTCCTTCTCGCGCTGAATGATTTCGGTGGCGAGCCGCAGATAGGCTTCGCTGCCGACGCATTTCAGATCATAGACCAGCACCGGCTTGCCATGGGACGGCGCTTCCGACACGCGCACGTTGCGCGGGATCACCGTGTCATAGACTTGGGAACCCATGAATTCGCGCACATCCGCCGCCACCTGATTGGACAGGTTGTTGCGGGAGTCGTGCATGGTCAGCACGATGCCATGGATGGTGAGCGTGGGATTCAACGAAGCCCGCACCTGTTCCACGGTCTGGAGAAGCTGCGACAACCCCTCAAGGGCGAAGAACTCGCATTGCAACGGCACCAGGATCGCATCCGCCGCCGCCATGGCGTTGACCGTCAACAGGTTCAGCGATGGCGGACAGTCCACCAGCACATAGGTGAAGGCAGCCGATTCGCTGTCGGCGGCGGCCCCATCCGCCGGCAGGCCGTCATTGACCTTGCGCAGCGCATCGCGCAGCCGGAAGGCGCGGTCCCGCTCCGTGCCGATTTCCAGTTCCACGCCCGAGAGGTCCATGGTGGACGGCGCGATGGCGAGGCGGGGCACCGCCGTCGGCACAACGACGTCCCGCATGGCAGCCTCGCCGACCAGAACATCGTAGGTCGAATGGCGCCGTGCGGCGCGGCCGATGCCGAGCCCCGTCGAGGCGTTGCCCTGCGGATCGAGGTCGACGATCAGCACCCGCTCTCCGATGGCCGCGAGCGCGGTGCCCAGATTGATGGCGGTGGTGGTCTTGCCGACGCCGCCTTTCTGGTTGGCGACGGAAATGACCCGAGGCGGGCGCAGGGCATCGCCGGTCTGGTCAGCAGCAAGGGGCGGGCTCTGGGTCATGACGACCTGTCTACACTCTTTTGTTGGGCAAGGGTCGGATCGTCGGCTGTATCAGCTTCATATCGCGCAGGCGCAGGACGCGGGCTGCCGGGTCCGTCAGGCTTGGCAGCAGTTCGATCTCGCCAATATTCCAATATCTAGTAGCTTCAGTCAATTCTGACTCTACATCTTGACCCTTCAGGAACAAAGCCATGGCTCCATCGCGCAGGAACGGTTCCGCGTAGTGCAACAACCGGTTTAGCGGGGCGAGCGCGCGCGCCGTTACGATATGGATCGGTCGGGGCACTCTATCCCCGACATCCTCGATTCGCGCAGCATGAATCGTGGCCGGCACGCCGGCGATCCGGGCTGCCTCGCGCAGGAAGGCGGCTTTCTTGCCGGCGCTTTCCACCAGATGGATATGAGTTCCCGGCCGCTCCGCCAGAACGCAGCCGACGGGCAGGCCGGGAAATCCACCGCCGGCGCCGAGATCGACCCAATGAGTCGCATCTTCGCCGGCATGAGCGAGAAGCTGAAGCGAATCCGCGACATGGCGGGTCCAGAGGTCGGGAATCGTGCTGGGCGCGATGAGGTTGGTCGTTGCCTGCCATTTCAGCAGCGTTGCGACGAAACGATCCAGCCGGTCGGCCGTTTCACGTGAAACAGCAAACCGGGCCAGAACCGCGTCGCGATCGCGCTCTGAGGTTTGCCGCTGCACGCCTAGGCTTCCCCGCCTGCTGCGGGCCGGGACCGTCCGCCAGTGCGCCGCAGGTGGCCGAGGATCAATGTCGTGGCGGCCGGCGTGACGCCGTCGATACGGCCGGCCTGCCCCAAAGTGCGGGGACGGACGGCTTCCAGCTTCTGCCGGACCTCATGAGAAAGGCCGGCCATGGCCCCGTAATCGAGATCATCCGGCAATTCCAGGGCCTCATCCCGGCGGAAGGCGGCAACATCCGCCGCCTGACGCTCCAGATAGACCTCGTATTTGGCGTCGATTTCGAGCTGCTCGGCGATCTTTGCGGGCAAATCGCAGAACTGCGGCCAGATGGCGGCGAGTTGGGCGAGCCCGATATCCGGATAGGACAGCAGGTCGTAGGCGGTCCGGCGCTGCCCGTCCTGATTCAGATTGAGCCCGTGGCGGCGCGCCTGCGTCGGCGTGACCGAAACCGATCTGGCAAAGCTGCGGATGTCCGTCAGCGCCGCCATTTTGGCATTGAAATGCCGCGCACGTTCAGAACCGACACAACCCAGCGCGATCCCACGCGCCGTCAGGCGCTGGTCGGCATTGTCCGCCCGCAGGGTCAGGCGATATTCGGCGCGGGAGGTGAACATCCGGTACGGCTCCGTCACCCCGCGGGTAACGAGATCGTCGATCATCACGCCGAGATAGCCTTCGGCGCGATCGAACAGGACCGGATCGCCACCGCCGGCGCAGCGCGCCGCATTGAGGCCGGCTGCAAGGCCCTGGGCCGCAGCCTCTTCATAGCCGGTGGTGCCATTAATCTGCCCGGCCAGAAACAGACCGGGCATGCGCTTCACTTCCAGCGTCGCGTCGAGTTCGCGCGGATCGACATGGTCGTATTCGATGGCGTAGCCCGGCCGCAGGATTTGAGCCCGTTCGAGGCCGGGAATGCTGACGACGAGGGCGCGCTGAACCTCTTCCGGCAGCGATGTCGAGATTCCGTTCGGATAAACCGTGACATCGTCCAGTCCCTCGGGCTCCAGGAAAATCTGGTGGCCATCCCGTTCCCCGAAGCGGACGATCTTGTCCTCGATCGACGGGCAATATCGCGGCCCCCGGCTGGCGATCTGGCCGGAATACATCGGCGAACGATGGACATTTGCGCGGATCACGTCATGGGTCGCCGGCACGGTCCGGGTAACGCCGCACTCGATCTGCGGGGTCGTAATGTGCTCCGTCAGAGTCGAAAATGGCTCAGGCGGTTCGTCCCCGGCCTGCATCTCGACGGAATCCCAGTCGATGGTACGCCCGTCGAGCCGGGGCGGCGTGCCGGTCTTGAGCCGGCCAAGCCCGAGCCCGAGCCGCTCCAGCGTGGCGGAGAGGCCAAGGACAGGCGCCTCCCCCACCCGGCCGGCGGGAATTTGCTGTTCGCCGATATGGATCAGGCCGCGCAGGAAGGTGCCGGTGGTCAGCACCACTGCGGCAGTCGCGATATTGCGACCGTCCTTGAGGATCAGGCCAGAAACTCGGCCGCCGGATATCTCAAGATCATCGGCTTCGCCTTCGATCACGGTTAAATTCGGCGTATCCAGAACGGCCTGCTGGATGGCCAGAGCATACAATTTGCGGTCGGCCTGCGTCCGGGGACCCCGCACCGCAGGACCCTTTCGCCGGTTCAGCACCCGGAACTGGATGCCGCCAAGGTCGGCGGCCCGCCCCATGAGGCCGTCCAGCGCGTCGATTTCCCGGACCAGATGCCCCTTGCCGAGGCCCCCGATGGCCGGATTGCAGGACATGGCTCCCACGGTGGCGAATTGGTGAGTGACCAGCGCCGTGGCCGCGCCGATGCGGGCGGCCGCAGCCGCGGCTTCGCAGCCGGCATGACCACCGCCCACCACAACGACATCGAACCGGAGCACTGTTTCCGCCATGGCGCCTACATAGGGCCGGGCCGAACAGGCGTCAAAGCCAACAGTGTTTCACGTGAAACAAAGGTATTCCGATAAGGGGGCCGGGCGATGTTTCACGTGAAACATCGCGGACGCTATTTCCCGATGCAGAAATCCCGGAAAATGCTGTCCAGGACATCCTCCACATCGACCCGTCCGCTGACCCTGCCGAGCGCACGGGCGGCCAGCCGGAAGTCTTCCGCCACCAGTTCCTCTGCGCCGATCCCATGTTCCAGCCCACGCAGCAGATGGGCATTTGCCTCGCTGAGAGCGGCGCGCTGCCGCTCCCGCGTGATCAGACCGGATTCCACCGGCTCGAAATAATCCCGAGCATAAGCGGCGATAGCGCCTACGAGCCGGTCCATGCCGGACCCCGTCCGCGCGGAAATGACGTGTCCCTCCGCGGATGCGCCCTCCCCGCCAAAATCGCTTCCAGATAGCTCGCGCTCAGCGAGATCGCCCTCCTCCAGATCGCTCTTCGTCGTCACCGGCCAAACCACCGCCCTGCCGGCCGGCGGCAAGGCAGCGGCGTGCGGATCGGTCGCGTCCCGCAGCCACAGCACGAGGTCGGCATCCGCGACCCGAGCCTCGGCGCGCCGGACCCCTTCTCGCTCGACCGGATCGCTGGTGTCGCGAATACCGGCGGTGTCCAGCAGCGCCACGGGGTAGCCCTCAAGATCGAGATGGACCTCGATCACATCCCGGGTGGTGCCGGGAATATCCGACACGATGGCCGCATCGCGCCGCGCCAAAGCGTTGAGAAGCGTGGACTTTCCGGCATTCGGCGGCCCGGCGATGGCGACGGTCAACCCCTCTCGCAGACGCTCCTCCCGCGCCGGCTGGGCCAGAAGCCGACCAATCTGATCGGCCATTGGCCGAACCACGGCCTGCGCCTGCGCCGCCAGCCCCTCCGGCACGTCGCCTTCGTCGGCAAAATCGATCCCCGCCTCGACCAGCGCCAGCGCCTCGATGAGACGGCCCCGCCAGTTTTCGACCTGGCTGCTGAGAGCGCCCTTCATCTGCCGCAGGGCGACGCGCCGCTGCGCGTCGGTCTCCGCACCGATGAGGTCGCCCAATCCCTCCACGCCCGCGAGGTCGATCTGGCCGTTGAGGAACGCGCGCCGGGTGAATTCACCCGGCCCGGCCGGCCGCAGCCCCGGCAATTCGCCAAGCGCACTCAGCACGGCTGCCAGCACGGCGCGGCCGCCATGAAGCTGGAGTTCGGCGACATCCTCGCCAGTTTCGCTGCGCGGCGCTGGAAACCACAGGGCCAGCGCCTCATCCAGCAACTCGTCGGTTCCCGGCCTGCGGATACGCGCCAGCGCCCCCCGGCGCGGCTCCGGCAAGCGGCCAATCAGCGCCTTGAGCGCCCCGCCCGCCTGCGGACCTGAAATCCGCACCACCGCAATCGCCGCCGGCAAGCGGCCGGACGACAGCGCGAAAATGGTCTCGCGCGTGGTTATCACAATGTTAATACTTTCATTCCGATTGGCCAAACGTGAGGTTCAAGACAGGCATCGCGCCAAACCGGCGGTAACTCAAGCCGCTCTTGAAGCGGGCTTCATGCCTTTCCGGACATAGCAGGCCAGCCGGTGATCTTCAGCCCGCTCTCCCGCTCGGCGTCCTCGCGCGTGACGATGCGTTTCGGCTGTCCGAAACTCCAGACATGCCCCTCCAGATCGCCCGCCTGATAAACGCGGTCGCCATAAAACTCGTCCGTCAGCGGCCGGACGATCCTGGCCCCCGCCGCCTGCGCCCGGGCGCAATGAGCATCGATGTCCTGATTGAGGCGCACATGCACGGTCTGGGTGTTCCGGCCGCCGGTCGAGGCCGGACTGGCAACATGGTCGGCCCATTCCGCCCCGATCATCACATAGCCGTCGCCCACCTTCAGCTCGGCATGAACCATCTGTCCGGCCGTGTCGGTAATCACCATGGTGCGGGTGAAGCCGAAGGCCCGCTCCAGCCAGGCGAGAGCGGCGACAGGGTCGCGATAGAACAAGGCGGCGCCGACAGACGGGCGCTGGAATGGATCGTCCATAAGAATATCCTCCCTGCATCCGGGTTGCAGTCAGTGTCGATCCGGCAAAAGCTTCCGGTGCATGCCCGAGGGCGGGCTTTGTCCGAAAACTCGCGATTTGCCGTCGAAAGCGCGTTATCGTGACACTGCATCGTGACACACCGCCACGCCATAGACCAACAGGCCCCGATGACCGAATCCGTGACACCCACCACCACAAACCGGCTCGCGAGCGAGACCTCGCCCTATCTCCAGCAGCACCGGCACAACCCGGTCGACTGGTGGCCATGGGGACCGGAGGCGCTGGCGGAAGCGGAGCGAACCGGCAAGCCGATCCTGCTGTCCGTCGGTTACGCCGCCTGCCACTGGTGCCACGTCATGGCCCATGAAAGCTTCGAGGACCCCGCGACGGCCGAAGTGATGAATGCGCTGTTCGTGAACATCAAGGTGGATCGCGAGGAACGGCCGGATATCGACCAGATCTATATGAGCGCGCTGCATCATCTGGGCGAGCAGGGCGGCTGGCCGCTGACGATGTTTCTCGCGCCGAACGGCGAGCCGTTCTGGGGCGGCACTTATTTCCCGAACACTGCGCGCTATGGCCGGCCGGCTTTCGTGGACGTGCTGCGCGAGGTCGACCGCGTGTTCCGCGAGGAGCCGCAGGATGTCGCACAGAACCGCCAGGCGTTGATGTCGCGCCTGTCCGAAGTCGCGCGTCCGAAAGGGCAGATCGTTCTCGGCGCGAAGGAGCTGGACCGCGCGGCGCTGTCCGTCGCCGGCTTGATCGATACGCAGAACGGCGGCTTTCGCGGCGCGCCGAAATTCCCGCAGGCCGGCATGTTCGAGGCGCTGTGGCGCGCATCGCGGCGCACCGGCGAGCCACGCTTCAACGATCTGTTCGAACTGACGCTGGAGCGCATCAGCAACGGCGGCATCTACGATCATCTCGGCGGCGGCTTCGCGCGCTATTCCGTCGATGACAGATGGCTGGTCCCGCATTTCGAAAAGATGCTTTACGACAATGCCCAGTTGCTCGGCCTGCTGACGCTTGCTCACAGCCGCAACGGCAATCCGCTGTTCAGGCGACGCGCGGAGGAAACAGTCGGCTGGCTTATCCGCGAGATGACGACGGAGGAGGGCGCTTTCGCCGCCTCGCTCGATGCCGATACGGAAGGGGAGGAAGGCAAGTTCTACGTCTGGTCACGCGCGGAGATTGAAGACGTGCTCGGCGCAGAAGATGCCGTCTTCTTCGCGCCCCATTACGACATCACCGATGCGGGAAATTTCGAGGGCCACAACATTCCGAACCGGCTCGCGGCGGTGCCCGCGAGCGAAGCGGACGAGACACGGCTCGCTGCGCTTCGGCAGAAATTGCTGGTGCGGCGCGACAGCCGCGTGCGTCCAGGCCTCGACGACAAGGTGCTGGCGGACTGGAACGGCATGATGATCGCCGCGCTGGCCCAGGCTTCCGTCGCCTTCGCGCAGCCGGCGTGGCGCGACATGGCCGAGCGCGCCTTCGCTTTCGTGAAACAGCACATGACCCGCAACGACCGGCTCGGCCATTCATGGCGCAAGGGGAAGCTGACCTTCCCGGGGCTTGCTTCAGACCATGCCGCGATGATCGGCGCGGCGCTGGCGCTGTTCGAGATCACGGGCAACCACGCTTACCTCAGCCAGGCGGTCGCATGGCAGAATGCGCTCGACCGTCATTACGCCAATGCCGACAACGGAGGTTATTACCTGACCGCCGACGATGCCGAAGGACTGGTGGTGCGGCCAGCCTCCACATCCGACGACGCCATCCCCAACGCTAATTCCATGGCAGCGCAGAATCTGGTGCGGCTGGCCGCGCTCGCCGGCGGCGACCAGTGGCGCACCAAAGCCGATGCGCTGATCTCCGGCGTGACATCCGCCGCGGCGGAAAGCCTGTTCACCCATATCGGCCAGCTCAATGCCGTCGACCTGCGGCTGCGCATCGCCGAGATCGTGGTGACGGGGCAGGGCCCCGCAGCCGATGCGCTGGTTCAGGCCGCGCTGGCGCTGCCCTTTGCGGACCGCACCGTGCTGCGCGCACCCCGCGCCGAAGGGCTCGCTGCGTCACATCCCGCGCGGGACAAGATCGCCGCCGCGCAGGCTGCCGGCATGGAAGCCGCCGCCTTCATCTGCGTCGGCGAGCGTTGCTCGCTGCCGGTGACATCATCCGACGCGATCGCGGCAACGGTGACGGAGATGCAGAAGCCTGCGGAAACGACGCCGGGCTGAAACCAGCAGCAATCAAATATGCGAATGCCCGGCACAAGGCCGGGCATTCATCGAACCGCTGACATTTCCGGACCCGGCAGAGCCGGTCCGGATCCGCCTCACGTATTCATCGATTCGAAGAACTCGCCGTTGGTCTTGGTCGAGCGCAGCTTGTCCAGCAGGAAGTCGATGGCATCCATCGTCCCCATCGGATTGAGGATGCGGCGCAGCACATACATCTTCTTGAGCTGCTGCGGATCGGTGAGCAGCTCTTCCTTGCGGGTGCCGGAGCGGGTGATGTCGATGGCCGGGAAGGTGCGCTTGTCGGCCACCTTGCGGTCGAGGATCAGCTCCGAATTGCCGGTGCCCTTGAACTCTTCGAAGATCACTTCGTCCATGCGGCTGCCGGTGTCGATCAGCGCGGTAGCGATGATGGTGAGCGAACCGCCTTCCTCGATGTTGCGCGCCGCGCCGAAGAAGCGCTTCGGCCGTTGCAGGGCGTTAGCGTCGACACCGCCGGTCAGCACCTTGCCGGAGGACGGCACCACGGTGTTGTAGGCGCGGCCGAGACGCGTGATCGAATCCAGCAGGATCACGACGTCACGCTTGTGCTCGACAAGGCGCTTGGCCTTTTCGATCACCATTTCCGCAACCTGGACGTGGCGCACCGCCGGCTCGTCGAAGGTGGAGGACACGACCTCGCCCTTCACCGAGCGCTGCATGTCGGTGACTTCCTCGGGCCGCTCATCGATCAGCAGCACGATCAGATAGCATTCCGGATGATTGGCGGTGATGGCGTGGGCGATGTTCTGGAGGAGGACCGTCTTGCCGGTGCGCGGCGGCGCAACGACGAGGGCACGCTGGCCTTTGCCGATGGGCGCGACGATGTCGATGATGCGGGCGGAGAGATCCTTCTTGGTCGGATCGTCATGCTCCATCCGCAGCCGCTCGTCGGGATAGAGCGGCGTCAGATTGTCGAAGTTGACCTTGTGGCGCTGCTTGTCCGGGTCCTCGAAATTGATCGTGTTGACCTTGAGCAGCGCGAAATAGCGTTCGCCTTCCTTGGGGCTGCGGATCTCGCCTTCGATCGTGTCGCCGGTGCGCAGACCGAAACGGCGGATCTGGGAGGGCGAAACATAGATGTCGTCCGGCCCGGGCAGGTAATTCGCTTCCGGCGAGCGCAGGAAGCCGAAACCGTCCGACAGCACCTCGACGACGCCTTCGCCGATGATATCCACCTCCTTGGCAGCAAGCTGCTTCAGGATGGCGAACATCAATTCCTGCTTTCGCATGGTCGAGGCGTTTTCGACCTCGTGCTCCTCGGCGAAGGCGACAAGATCGCCGGGCGCTTTGGACTTCAAGTCCTGGAGTTTCATTTCCCGCATACGGGGGGTCGTCCTATGGGAGGGATGGTCACAGTCCGGTTACGGCGGGCGCCGTCGGAACCTCAGGCTGGCATTCGCCACCTGCACCCGGACATGAACGCGCCGGAGAGATGTCGATTCGGAGGTCGTGGCCGGATCGCGAAGTTGCGTTCGGCTTACAGCGACATCCGCCTGCAATCGGTGGGATGAATGGAAGATAGGAAAAAACCGGACGCCGCGCAAGAGCCGGAATCACGCCGGAATATCGCACCGAGAATACCACGCCGACCTGCCACCCGGAGGTATCGCACAGCGCGCATCGACTCTGGTTCGGTCTGCCCGGGCCGGCTTCGAAAGCGGAAAAGCGGAACATTCTTCCAAGCCGCAGCCGCGCCGCTTGTTCCGTCAGAACGGCTTGACGATGACCAGAATGACGATGCCGATCATCAACACCGCCGGCACCTCGTTGATGATCCGATAAAATCGTTGCGATCTCTGGTTGCGGTCCAGCGCAAAATCCCGCACGCAACCGGTCAGCAGCCCATGGATGCCGGACAGCACCAGCACGAGCGCGAATTTCGCATGCATCCAGCCGCTCATGTAGAAGCCGCTGTCCCATGCCAGCCAGAGACCGAGCAGCCAGGTCGCGATCATGGCCGGATTGATAATGGCCTTGAGCAGCCGCCGTTCCATGACCTTGAAGGTCTCGGACTGCGGCGAGCCTATGGGCGCCTCGCAGTGATAGACGAACAACCGCGGCAGGTAGAGCATACCGGCCATCCATGAGATGACCGCGATGACATGAAAGGCTTTCAGCCACTCATACACCGGGGCTTACCTCTCCGGCACGATCTGGCCGCCATGCCCGCACCCGCGCCAGCATGCGCTCCACATGGGGGATCGGCGTCTGCGGCAGGATGCCATGGCCGAGATTGAAGATCAGCGGGCCGTCGCCAAGGGCGGCCAGCACCGCGTCCACCGCCCGGTCGAGCGCCGGGCCTCCCGTCAGCAGTGCCAGCGGATCGAGATTGCCCTGCACCGGCAACATCGCCTGCACCCGCTCCCGTGCGAAGGTTTTATCGATCATCCAGTCCAGCCCCACGGCGTTCACGCCCGTCTCGCGGGCATAGGCCGGAAGATTGGTCCCGGCATCGCGGGGAAATCCGATGATTCGTGCGCCGGGAACGGCCGCGCGCACGCCGGCCACAATCCGCCGGGTCGGCTCGATCGACCAACGGGCGAATTCCTCCGGGGGCAGGATACCGGCCCAGGTGTCGAAAATCTGCACCGCCTCGACGCCCGCCTGAAGCTGGCGCACCAGATACGCAACGGAGCTTTCCACCAGAAGATCCATCAATTCGGCGAAAGCTTCCGGTTCGCGATAGGCGAACAGCCGGGCAGGCGCCTGATCCGGCGTGCCATGGCCCGCGATCATGTAGCTCGCCACCGTCCATGGCGCGCCGCAGAAGCCGAGGAATGTCACATGATCCGGCAGTTCCGGCTTCACCCGCGCGATGGTCTCGTAAACCGGCTCAAGCTTGCTCTGATCCACTGCACCGAGCCGGGCAATTCCGGCACGATCCGTGATCGGGTCGAGCTGGGGTCCTTCGCCGGCGGCGAACCGCAGACTCTGGCCCAGCGCATGAGGGATCACCAGAATATCGGAAAACAGGATCGCGCCATCGAAACCGAAACGCCGGATCGGCTGAAGGGTCACTTCCGCCGCGAAAGCCGGATTGAAGCAGAGGTCGAGAAATCCTCCTGCCGTCGCCCGCATCTCGCGATATTCGGGAAGATAGCGCCCGGCCTGGCGCATCATCCAGACCGGCGGGGGGATGCGTTTCTCGCCATCGAGAACCGCGAGCAGGGGCTTTGAGACAGGCATGTTCACCGCCTGACCAAAGCCTGTCCCATCTCAAAGATCAATCTTTCTAGAGAAAGTCTTTTGTAGGTTTGACCGTGATCAATGCCGGCAACTCGGCTTTCACAGATTATGGACCGATATTCCACAGCCGGAGCTGGCCGCCGGAATCTTTCCGGGTCAGCGTGAAAACCGCTTGGCCACGTCAAAACCGGCGTTTCTGCATGTGCCGGGCGGGTGGTGTCCCCAGCCTGTTCACATGTCCCCAGCCGGGGCTTCTGTGCCGCTGTTGCGCATCCCCAGGATGACGGTGTGGACAGGAGGGCAGGGTTATCCCGCCGCCTTGCTTGCCTAATCCGGCGGGGCATGGCCTCTTCCACAGCAATCCACCTCCCGTCCCAAGGAATTGAGCGGGTCCCGAACCACCGCAGCGACAGGCAGCGCCTTTGAGCGGCAGCTATTTCCACCTTCATCTGGTGTCCGACGCGACCGGCGAGACACTGACGACCGTTGCCCGGGCCGCCACCGCGCAATACACGCGGATGCTGCCGGTCGAGCATGTCTATCCGCTGGTGCGGACCTCCCGGCAGCTTGACCGCGTGCTGGCGGAAATCGAGGAATCGCCGGGTCTTGTGCTCTATACGCTGCTGGATGACGACCTGACGGTGCGGCTTGAGGACAAATGCCGCGATCTGGGCGTGCCTTTCCTCAACATCCTGCGGCCCGTGCTGCAACTGCTGCAATCCTATCTCGGCGGCGAGACCCTGCATCGGGTCGGCGCCCAGCACGTCCTGAATGCCGAATATTTCCGCCGTATCGAGGCGCTGAACTTCACTATGCTCCATGACGACGGCCAGTATGTCGAGGGACTGGAAGAAGCCGATGTGGTGCTGGTCGGCGTTTCGCGCACGTCCAAGACGCCGACCTCGATCTATCTCGCTAACCGTGGCGTGAAGACCGGCAATGTGCCGCTGGTGCCCGGCGTGGTGCTGGCGCCCCAGGTCGAGGCGCTGAAGAAACCGCTGGTCGTCGGCCTCTATGCCAGCCCCGAGCGGATCGTGCAGATCCGCCAGAACCGGCTCCTGGGACTGAACGCCGGCAACGACGACAGCGACTATGTCGACAAGCAGGCGGTCTCCGACGAAATCGCCTATTCCCGGCGGCTGTGCGCGCGTCACGACTGGCCGAGCATCGACGTGACCCGTCGTTCCATCGAGGAAACCGCGGCGGCGGTGCTGAAGCTGCTGGCGGAACGCCGTCGCCGCGCGCCCGACGAGACCTGAACCCGGATGCCGCGATGACTCTCTGGTTGTCACCGAATGCCCTTGTGCTCGCCTCGAAAAGCGAGAGCCGCAGGGCGATGCTGACCCTGGCCGGGCTCCGCGTGGAGGCCGACCCTGCCGATATCGACGAACGCGCCTTGGAAGATGCCGCGCGGAATCGGACATCGCGCGACACCGCACGGATGCTGGCGGCCGCCAAGGCGGCCGATGTTTCCGGTCGCCATCCCGGCCGCATGGTGCTGGGGGCCGATTCGGTACTGGCGCTCGGAGACGAGCGGTTTCACAAGCCGACGGACCGTGCCGCCGCGCGGCGGCAACTGCTGGCTTTGCGCGGGCGGACCCATGAGATCGTGTCCGGCTTTGCGTTGGTGCAGGACGGCGGCGTGGTGTTCGAGGGTGTGGATGTCGCCCGGCTGACCATGCGGGATTTCTCCGAACGATTTCTGGACTGCTATCTGGACGAGGCGGGCGACGCGGTGCTGGGCAGCGTCGGCGCCTATCAGCTCGAACGGCTCGGGGTGCATCTGTTCGCGCGGATCGAGGGGGATTTCACGACCATCCTCGGCCTGCCGCTCCTGCCGGTGCTCGCTTATCTGCGGGTCGCGGGATTGGTGGCGGATTGAATCATGATCGTGCTGGGTCTCACCGGTTCCATCGGCATGGGCAAGAGCGCCACCGCGCAGATGTTCCGCGATGCCGGCGTGCCGGTGCATGACGCCGACGCGACCGTGCATCGCCTGTACGAAACGACTTTGCCGGCGCTGATCGAGGCGGCGTTTCCCGGCACCACGGCGGACGGCAAGGTGGACCGGGCCAAACTCGGCGCGCGAGTGCTGAACGACACGGCGGCGCTGCGGCGGCTGGAGGCGATCGTCCATCCCCATGTGCGGGAGGCGGAGATCGCTTTCGGCCGGGCGGCAGAGGCCGCCGGCGTGCCGGTGGTCGTGCTGGATATTCCGCTGTTGTTCGAGACCGGGGGGGACCGGCGGATGGACGCCGTCGTCGTGGTCTCGGCGCCGCCGGAGATTCAGCGCGAGCGGGTGCTCGCCCGGCCCGGCATGACCGAGGAGAAATTCGCGGCGATCCTCGCCAAGCAGATGCCCGATGCCGACAAGCGCGCGCGAGCCGATTTCGTGATCGACAGTTCACAGGGTTTCGACGCCGCGCGTGCGCAGGTGGCTGCGGTTCTGGCGGCGGCTGCTAGAATGACGCCGCGGCGCGACAGATCCGCGCCCGACGAGAGAAGCTGACAGACAGAGAAGCCTAACCGATGCGCGAAATCGTCGTCGATACCGAGACCACCGGCCTCGACCCCTATCAGGGGGACCGCATGGTCGAAATCGGCTGTATCGAGCTGCTCAACGGCATGCCGACCGGGCAGGTGTTTCACAAATATCTCAATCCCCAGCGCGATATGCCGCAGGAGGCTTTCGCGGTTCACGGGCTGTCCATCGAGTTTCTCAAGGACAAACCATTATTTGCCGAGATCGCCCGGGAACTGATGGATTTCATCGGCGAAGCGCCCATCGTCGCCCATAACGCGATGTTCGACACCAACTTCATCAATGCCGAACTGGAGCGCTGCGACATCGCGCCGATCGGCCGCGAGCGCGTGGTCGATACCCTGATGCTGGCGCGGCGCAAGCATCCCGGCGCGTCGAACCGGCTGGACGATCTCTGCACCCGTTATGGCGTGGACAATTCCCGCCGCACCAGACACGGCGCTTTGCTCGATGCCGAACTGCTGGCGGAGGTCTATGTCGAACTCACGGGCCAGCGGCAGACCCGTCTCGTACTGGTCGAAACCACGACGACCGTGACGGAAACCATCCGCGTGGCCGAGCCGGTGCAGGTACGGCCGATGCCGCTGCCCTCGCCGCTTTCGGCGGAGGACCTTGCCGCCCATGCCGCTTTCGTTGCGGGTCTGGGCGGCGCGCCGCTATGGGGCCGCTATGAAACTCCGGCGCCGCGGGAAAACGCGATGCCGGAGCGCTGATCGGACGATAAGCCGCTTAGTTCGGCGCGCCGGAGGCGGGTGCCTCGGCCTGAAGTTCCGCAATTCGTTGCTGAAACAGCGCGAAGAAGTTGATCGCGCCGAGCAGCAGGGGCGGAAAGCCGCTGTTGCCGACGGAGGATGCGACGATTTCCCGCGCGAACGGGAACAGCAGGTGCGGGCAGTCCACCATCAGGATCTGCTGCACGGCGTCCTGCGGCATGTTGAACATGCGGAACGCGCCGCCATAGGTCAGCTCGAAATTATAGAGCAGCGTGCCGTTGGCCTCGGCCCGGCCGTCCAGCGTCAGCGTCACTTCGTAATCGTTGTCACCAAGCTGGTTGGCCGCAACGTTCACATTCACGTTGATGTTGGGCTGGGACTGAAGGCCGGCGATCGAACCGGGCGCATTGGGATTCTCGAACGAGAAGTCCTTGATATATTGCGTCAGGCAGTTGAGCTGCGGTGCCGTGTCCGGCGCGCCTTCCTGCGGCTGGCCGGGGGGATTGCCGTTGGCGTTGGTATTCATGTCCGGAACCTCTGCATGTCCTGCCCGCGCGTCGATGGGCCTGGCTCGGCCCCTGGGGCCGCCCTGATGCCGCGCACGCGCGCTGCTAACACACCCGCCTCCGTCGCGACAAGGCGGCGCAGCAGGGCATGATCCCGTTCGAAACCCGGCGCCCATTTTTCGGGATGATGCTCCGGCGTCCGGCCGGTGATGTCACGGCCCCGCGCGCCGGTCCTGATCATCCGGATTGTCCAGCCGCGGCTGCGGCTCGACATGCCACTGGTCCGGCGCGAGATCGACGATGCCGTCGTCGTTGTGCCGCGTCGCGCGCGCGGCGGAGGATGGGGAGGCCAGGATGGTTCCCCCGAGGAAACCGAGGCGGCGCAGCAGCAGCGCGGCGAAGATCAGCGCCGCGACGGCGTCGGTGATGAATCCCGGAATTGCCAGCAGCAGCGCGGCCACAAACGGGGCCATGCTGCCTTCCGCGATGCTGATGGTCTGAAAGCCGCCGTCCGCGGCATGCAGCCGCATCCGGCCGAGCTGGGCCAGCCCGAAATGCCGCATCAGCAACACGCCGAGCAGGCACAGCGCGCCCAGCAGCACGAAAGCCTGGAACGCGCCGATGGTGGTTGCGACGGCGATGAAGACGGCGATTTCCGCGAAGGGCAGCAGCGCCAGCGCCAGTAGCAGCCATCGGATCAATCCCATAATGAGCGCCCTCCGCCGTGTTGGCGCGGTCGCCTCATTCGTCTAGACTCGCCATCAGGTGCGCGAAAACGCCGTCCGCATGCGGCGGATGCGGCGACGGGCAGGCTGAGCGGCTGATCTCGATATCCCATGACGGGGTTGAAGCCTCTGGTCGACTCTGGACTGCGCCTACATATAAGCGTGGAACCGGTGTTCCGCTTGGTCGCTTACCGCCACATCCGGTTGCGTGGGAAGCGGATGCGCCGGACGGCCCGGAACTCCGGGGCGGAGAAGCCGGATCAGCGAAAGATTGTCAGACGTGTTCGACATCTACACCATCATTTTTCTGGCCCTGGCCGTATTCATCTTCCTGCGGCTGCGCAGCGTATTGGGTCAGCGGACCGGCCGGGAGCGGCCGCCGTTCGACCCCTATACGCCCCGGGAAACCGGTCGCACCGGTTCTGACAATGTCGTGAGCCTGCCGGGCCGGACCCAGCGCGCCGAACCGGCTGCGCCGGCGGAAACGGAGGAAGAGGCCGCCGAGCGCTGGAAGGGCGTCGCCGAGCCCGGGACCCCGCTGGCGGCCGGCCTGAGCGCGATCCGCGGCGGGGACGCTTCGTTCGATCCCGGCCACTTCATCGCCGGCGCGAAAGCTGCCTATGAGATGATCGTGACCGCCTATGCGGAGGGCGACCGGGCCACGCTGCGGAACCTGCTGTCGAAGGAGGTCTACGACGGCTTCGAGGCCGCCATCCGCGACCGCGAATCCCGCGGCGAGAAAGTCGAGACGCGGTTTGTCGGAATCGACAAGGCCGATCTCACGGGTGCGGAAGTGCGGGACGGCAATGCCCATGTCACGATCCGCTTCGTGTCCCAGCTTGTTTCCGTCACGCGCGGACGGAACGGCGAGGTGGTCGACGGCAACGCCGAGGCCGTGACCGACGTGACCGATGTCTGGACCTTCTCACGGAACCTCGGCTCGCGCGATCCCAACTGGAAGCTGGTCGCCACCGAGGCGGGCCAGTAGGACGGGCGGGAGGGTGATGACCGGACACCTCCGCCGTCGCCACGCTTCCGCAGGCTTCCGATATGGCGCGGCTCTGCTGGCCGGGCTGGCCCTTTCCATCGTCACCGGGGCTGCGGCATCGGGGCAGGCCGCGGCGACCGCGCTGACCCATCCCGAAACCCAATACGAACCGATGACCTGGGCCGATCTGCCCGGCTGGGCGCAGGACGACCATCCGGCGGCCTTCGCCACCTTTCTCGCAAGCTGCGAAGCTGTTCTGCGCGGCCGCGCGTCCGACCGGGACCGTCGCCCGGTGTTCGCCGCCCTGCGGGGCGCCTGCGCCGATGCGGTCAGGGCCGGCCCGCAGGATGCGGCCGGGGCGCGGGCGTTCTTTGAAAGCCACTTCACACCGCTGCGCATCTCCCGGCTTGGTGAGGGCGCGGGCTTCCTGACCGGCTATTACGAGCCCATCGTGGACGGCTCGCGCTTTCCCAGCCCCGAATTCCCCGTGCCGGTCTATCGCCGGCCGCGCGACCTCGTGCCGGCCGTCAAGCCGGCGCCGGGCCAGAGCGCGTCCAACAAGGGCGCGGTCAGCCGGCGCACCGCCTCCGGCGAACTCGTCGCTTATCATGACCGCACCGCCATCGAGCAGGGCGCGCTGGATGGGCAGCATCTCGAAATCTGCTACGTGCGCGATCCCGCCGATGTGTTCTTCATCCAGATTCAGGGGTCCGGCCGCATCCGTCTGGAGGACGGCACGCTGCTGCGCATCAACTACGATGCCCATAACGGCTGGCCCTATACGCCGGTCGGGCGGGTGCTGATCGACCGGGGGATCGTTCCCCGGGAGCAGATGTCGATGGACGCGATCCGCAAATGGATGGCCACGGCCCCGGATGACGACGTGGCCGAGGTGCGCCGCGCCAACCAGTCCTATGTGTTCTTTCGGGTCGTCGGCCTCTCGGGGGACCGGGAGGCCGTGGGCGCGCAGGGCATTCCCCTGACGGCCTGGCGCTCCATCGCGGTGGACCGTCATCTCCATGTCTATGGCACGCCGTTCTACATTTTCGGCGAATTGCCGATCGCGGGAGAGAATGCGGCGACGCCGTTCAACCGGCTGATGATCGGTCAGGATACCGGCTCGGCCATCATCGGCCCGGCGCGCGCCGACATCTATTTCGGCGCGGGGGACGAGGCCGGCCGGATCGCCGGCCGGCTGCGCCATCCCGCCACCTTCGCCATGCTGGCGCCGAAGGGGCTGGACCCGGCCGCGACCGCGCACGGGCTCCCGCTGCCGTCACCCCGGCCGCCACGGGCGCCGGCGATGACCGCGGAACTGTCCGCCGGCCAGGCCGTCACAGACCCGCCGCTGCCGCGCGCGCGTCCGGACCGCGCACTGGCGGCCGACGGCCATGCCCGCTGACCATGTTTGCTGATCATGCCCGCTGACCCGCCTGCCAAAGGCCCGCCCCGTGGCCGCCGTCGCCGTATGCTCTCCGAGGAAGAGCGCAGCATATGGGGAGAAGTGACGCGGACGATCCAGCCGCTGCATCCGTTGCCGGCCCGGATCGCGAAAGCTGCGCCAAAGGCTTCCGCCGCCGATGCGCCGGCGCCGGGCAAGGAGGACGCCGCAAAAGCTGTCGCGCGTGCCGGCGTCAAGGCCGCGCCCGCCGCGAAAGTGCGCGTCAATGTTGCGCTGACCGCGCCACGGCCGCCGGCGGTTCCCGCGGGCTCCGTCCTGACGCGCCGGGAGTTGCGACGGCTCGCCCGCGGCGCGGAGCAGATCGGCCTGCGGCTCGATCTGCACGGCATGACGCGGGCGCAGGCTCATACCGTGCTCGAAAACACCTTGCAGCGCGCCCAGCGCGACGGCATCCGCACCGTGCTGGTCATCACCGGCAAGGGGCAGCGGACGGGAGCCTATGCGGAACGGGAGGCCGGGGTCCTGCGGCGCGAGGTGCCCCTGTGGCTTGGGCTGCCGGCCTTTCGCAGGATGGTGACCGGCTTCGAAACCGCGGCGATCGGCCACGGCGGCGAGGGGGCGCTGTACATCCGTATTCGCAAGCCGTAGCCTTCCGTTATCATGATGTGATCACGAGGTCGGATATGCGCACCACCATCCGGCGGATGGGCAATTCCCATGGAGTCCTGATCCCGAAACCAATGCTGGCGGAGATCGGTCTCGCCCCCGGTGGTGCGATCGATCTGCGAGTCCGCAAGGGCCGCATCGTGATCGCCCCGCTTGCCGACGATGCCCGCCAGCGCTGGGCGGAGGATGCCGCGTCTCTGGAGGCGGCCGGCGAGCAAGCGGCCGTGTGGCGGACGCCGCAGCCCGAAAAGGCGGTGTCGTGAAACGCGGCGACATCTGGCTGGTGAATGATGGCGTCGCGCTGAGCGAAGATGTCCGGGCGGAGCGGCTGTGCCTTGTCGTGTCGCCGGATGTTCTGCTGGAGCGGCTCGACGCTGTCCTGGTCGTGCCCGTGCTGCGCGGCGGCCGGCCGGTCTCGTTCCGGCCGACCCTGAGGTTCAGGGAGACCGAGGGCGTTCTGGTCTGCGACCAGCTTCAGGCGCTGCCCAAATCCCATTTCGTGCGCAGGCAGGGCGCGGCGGATCGCAAGACGCTGGCCGCCGCGCTCGCGGTGGTGCGCGAGCTGTTCGCGGATTAGCTCCGGTGCCCGATCCGGCAAACCGGACGGGACGCGGTCATTCCGATACGAAGCCCGACTTCCTGATCACCGGTCCCCATTTGTCGGAATCGCTCTTCTGGAGGGCGGCGAGTTCCTCCGGCGTGCCGCTGATGGCCTCGAAGCCGAAGTCGAGCGTGCGCGTCTTCACGTCCGGACTGTTGGCGACCTGAATGATCGCCGCGTTGAGCCGGCTGATTTCATCGGCAGGCGTGCCCGCGGGCGCATAGAAACCGTACCAGCCGTTGGAGACGATATCGAGTTCGGCATCCCGGAAGGTCGGCACATCGGGCACCAGTGCGGAACGCTGCGTGCCCGACACCGCAATGAGCCGCAGCTTGCCGTCCTTGTGGAACTGGATCAGGTCGCTGATCGGCAGGATGACGCTGGAGATCTGGCCGCTGATGAGATCGGTGATCGCCGGGATCGAGCCGCGATAGGGGATGTGATTGAACGGCAGCCCGGTCTTCTCTCCGAACAGGATGCCGGTGAACTGCGGCAGCGCGCCGACACCGGGCGAGCCATAGTTGGCGCGGTTCGGATTGTCCTTCAGCCAGGCGATGAACTCCTCGATATTCTTCGCGGGGATATCCTTGTTGATGGCGAAGCCATAGTCGAAGCGGACGATCTGGGTGATCGGCGTGAAATCCTTCACGGGATCGTAGTCGAGCGATTTGTAGGTGTGCGGAAAGATCGACATCGGCGCGATCGGCGTGAGCAGAATCGTGCTGCCGTCCTTCGGCGCGTTCTTGACAGCGGAGATACCGATCATGCCCGAGCCGCCGGTGCGGTTCTCGACCACGATGCTGCGCTTGAGCAGCGGCTGGATGCGATCGCCGATCAGGCGCGCCAGCGCATCGCCGCTGCCGCCGGCGGCAAACGGAAAGACGATCTTCGAGGTCGTGATGTTCGATGATGTCTGGGCCGCGGCCTGATGGCCGGGAAGAAACAAGGAAACAGCCGCGAGCAGACCCGCGGCGAAGAAAGAAGAAACAGGCTGCATGATGCACTCCCGGAAGGTAGGCGCGAGCGAGCCGGCTCGCGCGGGAGTGCCTGATTCAAAGCAAGTTTCGCGGGGCCGCAACAGGAAGAACGTTCTCGCCATGTCTTTGGAAGGAACGTGTCGCGATAGATGCAGGCACAGGCAGGTCATCCCGACGAGAACGATACCGGCAAGTCAATCATGCTTCAGCAAACGCCCCGAAGATGATCGCCGGTCATTTGCAGGGAACAGATTGCTACGGGAAGGAAGCTGCCATCATGGCGAGCTTTCCCGGAGCAAAACGCATCTGTGCTGTGCCTTCGAGGGAGATTCCTATGCCGTGCGAAACGTCGCGCTGCTGCGCGAAGGCACTTGAGGCCGATCGAATACCGTAGGAATTCTAGAGAATGAACCGGCTGAGATCGGCGTTCTTCGCGAGGTCGCCGATATGGCGGTTCACATAATCCGCATCGATGGTGACGGTCTCGCCACCGCGATCCGGCGCGGCGAAGGAAATCTCGTCCAGCACCCGCTCGATCACGGTCTGCAACCGCCGCGCGCCGATATTCTCCACGCTGCCATTCACCGCGACCGCAACATCGGCCAGGGCATCGATGGCGTCGTCCGTAAAAGTCAGCGTGACATTCTCCGTTGCCAGCATGGCGACGCTTTGCTTGATGAGCGAAGCCTCGGTCTCGGTCAGGATGCGGCGGAAGTCGGCGCGGGTCAGCGCCTGCAACTCGACGCGGATCGGCAGCCGGCCCTGCAACTCGGGCAGCAGGTCGGACGGCTTGGCGACATGGAACGCGCCGGAGGCGATGAACAGGATATGGTCGGTCTTCACCTGTCCATGCTTGGTGGCGACGACGGTGCCTTCGATCAGCGGCAGCAGGTCGCGCTGCACGCCCTCGCGCGAGACATCCGCGCCACTGCGGCCCTCGCGGGCGCAGATCTTGTCGATCTCGTCGAGGAAGACGATGCCGTCATTCTCGACCGCCCGGATGGCCTCCTGCACGATCTGGTCGCTGTCGAGCAGCTTGTCGGATTCCTCCGCGATCAGCACCGGATAAGAATCCGTAACAGAGATGCGGCGTGTCTTCGTGCGGCCGCCGCCCATCTTGCCGAAGATGTCGCCGAGCGAGACCGCGCCCATCTGCGCGCCGGGCATGCCGGGAATCTCGAACATCGGCATCCCGCCGCCGGCCTGCACCTCGATCTCGATCTCCTTGTCGTCCAGTTCGCCGGCGCGCAGCTTGCGGCGGAAGCTGTCGCGGGTCGGCGGTCCCGCGCCGGGGCCGACCAGCGCATCGAGCACGCGCTCTTCGGCCGCGAGTTGAGCGCGGGCCTCTACGTCTTTGCGGCGGCGCTCGCGGGTCATGGCGATGGCGCTTTCCAGCAGGTCGCGGATGATCTGCTCGACGTCGCGGCCGACATAACCGACCTCGGTGAATTTGGTGGCCTCGACCTTGAGGAAGGGCGCATTGGCGAGCTTCGCCAGCCGGCGTGAAATCTCGGTCTTGCCGACGCCGGTGGGGCCGATCATCAGGATGTTCTTCGGCAGCACCTCTTCGCGCAGGCTCCCCTCAAGCTGCTGACGCCGCCAGCGGTTGCGCAGGGCGATGGCGACGGCGCGTTTGGCGTCATGCTGGCCGATGATGAACCGGTCGAGTTCGGAGACGATTTCGCGGGGGGACAGTTCGGTCATGACGCTCAAGGTAGGAAAGAAAATGGAGAGAACAAGCAATGTGACGCCGAAGCGCACCTCGCATTGAATTCAGATCAGCGGCGGGCCGGACTGCCACTGTCGCACGGCTTCGGTCGGATAGAGCAGCATCAGCACGTTGAGAGTGAGGTTGTCGCGGATCACCAGCGCGACGCCGATCTCGAAGATGATGGCGGTCAGCACCGTGAGCCAGACCGGCAGCCGCGCCGCCATGATGAAGCCCAGCACCATGAAAGCCGTGTCGGCAACGGAGTTGACGATGCTGTCGCCGTAATAGTCGAGCGAGATGGTCGCGGCGCGATAGCGCTCGATGATGAAGGGCGAGTTCTCGACGATCTCCCAGCCGACTTCGACGGCGAGCGCCAGCGCGAGGCGCGGTAGGACGCCGGCTTTCGGCAGCAACAGCCCGGCGAGCCAGTAGAAGATGAAGCCGTGGATGATGTGGGAGAAGCTGTACCAGTCCGACAGGTGCTGGGAATTCTCCGAACTGTTCACGACGCCGTGCCAGAACTTCACCGTGCCGCAGTCGCAGATCGGAACCCGGCCCATAACGAACAGGATGACGGCTTGCAGCGCCAGCGCGCCGGCGACGAGCAGGACGGCCGCAACGAAGGTGCGGCGGAGGGCGGCATCGCCACTCGTATCTCCACCTTCGGTAGCGGGGACGACGCCGGTCATCCGATGGTCTCGATGGTGAGATTGCGGTTGGTATAGACGCAGATGTCGGCGGCGATATCGAGGGACTTGCGGACGATGGCCTCGGCCTCCAGCGGGCCGTCGAGAAGGGCGCGGGCGGCGGAGAGGGCATAATTGCCGCCGGAGCCGATGCCGGCGACGCCGTTTTCCGGCTCCAGCACGTCGCCGTTGCCGGTCAGGACCAGCGAGACCTCGGCGTCGGCCACGATCATCATGGCCTCCAGCCGGCGCAGGTAGCGGTCCGTCCGCCATTCCTTGGCGAGTTCCACCGAGGCGCGCAGGAGCTGGCCGGGATACTGCTCCAGCTTGGATTCCAGCCGCTCGAACAGGGTGAAAGCGTCCGCCGTCGCCCCGGCAAAGCCGCCGATCACGTCGCCTTTCCCGATCCGGCGCACCTTGCGGGCGTTGCCCTTCATGATGGTCTGGCCGATGGACACCTGCCCATCGCCGCCGACGGCCACGACGCCGTTCTTGCGCACCGTCAGGATGGTGGTGCCGTGCCAGACTTCGGAACTGTCGGATGCCATGGAATCTGCCGTGCCGGGATGGGTCGGGGTGGAACCAGCGATGTAGGCATGGTTCCGGCCCGGCGCAAACCGCCTGGCGGAGGTTGCGGCGGGGCCCGAGGGGCGCAAAGCGTCAACCAAGGCTGCGGCGGAAGGTGGCGTCCCGGCTCCGCCCCTGTTACAAGGCCGGCGATTGCCACCGAAGGGCCGGAATCCATGTCTGAACCCGTGCCAAGGTCCTCGCGGACAGGCTCGCTCAAGCGGGACACCAAGGAAACCCAGATCGAGGTCGCCGTCGATCTCGACGGCACCGGCGTGTCCGCCATCGACACCGGGGTCGGCTTCCTCGACCATATGCTGGACCTGCTGGCCCGCCATTCCCGTATCGACCTCACGGTCAGGGCGAAGGGCGACCTGCATATCGACCAGCATCACACCACCGAGGATGTCGGCATCGCGCTCGGCCAGGCGGTGAAGCAGGCGCTGGGCGACAAGCGCGGCATCACCCGCTACGCCGATGTGCATATGCCCATGGACGAGACCCTGACGCGGGTGGCGCTGGATATTTCCGGGCGGCCGTTCCTCGTGTTCCGCACCGTCTTCGGCAAGGACAAGATCGGCAATTTCGACACGGAACTCGTGCAGGAGTGGTTCCAGGCTTTCGCCATGAATGCCGGGCTGACCCTGCATGTCGAGACGCTGTATGGCGTCAACGATCACCATATCTCCGAATCCTGCTTCAAGGGCCTCGCGCGCGCGCTGCGCATTGCGGTGGCCATTGACGAGCAGGCGCGGAACGAAGTGCCCTCCACCAAGGGCACGCTGTAGCATTCGAGTGAGCCGCGCTGGCCTCATGGACGGCGGACGCGGCCGGGCAGAACGACGATGGCGACATATGCCGTGTTCGAGCCGCCGCTGCGCGGCAGCGAGGCCGTTCCCAACCCGGAGCGGTTCGCCTTCGTGCGCGATGGCTTCTACTTCTGGGCCTTCCTGCTGACGCCGCTGTGGCTCCTGTGGCACCGGCTGTGGCTGTGCCTGATCGGCTATGTGGTGCTGGTCTTCGGGCTGGAATTCGGTGTGCGTCTCGCCACCGGCTCGGAAGGGGCCGCGATGGCGGCGGGGATTCTCCTGTCCCTGCTGGTCGGCCTCGAAGGCGCCACCCTGCGCCGCTGGACCCTGCTGCGCCGCAAGTGGCGCGAGGTCGCCCATGTCGTCGCGGACGATCCGGAACTCGCCGAACGGCGGTTTTTCGCGGGGCGTTTTGCAGGACACGATGAAAACCACCAGCGTCCCGCAGCCCGTCCCGGCGTCCCGCATCCCGGCGTCATGACCGGCGGTTTCGCGAGCGTGCCGGGCGTGCCCCGGCCGCCGTCCGATCCCGGTGTGATCGGCCTGTTTCCCCAGCCGGGGGGCGGGCGGTGAGCGTCGCCATCGTCGATTACGGCTCGGGGAATCTTCATTCCGCGGCGAAAGCTTTCGAGCGCGCCGCCCGGGAAGCCGGGCTGGACCAGCCGGTTCTCGTCACCAGCGACCCCGATGTCGTGGCGCGGGCGGACCGGATCGTGCTGCCGGGCGTGGGCGCTTTCGCGGACTGCCGACGCGGCCTCGACGCGGTGGACGGCATGGTCGCGGCCATGACCGAGAGCGTGCAGGCGCGGGGCCGGCCGTTCCTCGGCATCTGCGTCGGGATGCAGCTTCTCGCGACCCGCGGCCGCGAATATGAGGAGGCCGAGGGGCTCGGCTGGATTCCCGGTGACGTGGTGCCCATCGCGCCAGCGGACCCGACGCTCAAAATTCCGCATATGGGCTGGAACACGCTGGTCGAGATCCGGCCCCATGCCCTGCTGGACGGCATCGCGCTGGGCACGCAGGGCCTGCATGCCTATTTCGTCCATTCCTTCCATCTGAAAGCCGCCCATGCCACGGATATCGTGGCGGAGGCCGACTATGGCGGCCCGGTGACGGCGGTGGTCGGCCGCGACACCGTGGTCGGCACCCAGTTCCATCCCGAAAAGAGCCAGCGCCTCGGCTTGCGGCTCATCGGCAATTTTCTGAAGTGGAAACCGTGATTCTCTTTCCCGCCATCGACCTCAAGGACGGCCTGGCCGTGCGCCTCGAACAGGGCGATATGGCCCGCGCCACCGTGTTCAATCGCGATCCCGCCGCGCAGGCCCGTGTGTTCGAGACCCAGGGTTTCGAATATCTGCATATCGTCGATCTCGACGGCGCCTTCGCTGGCAAGCCGGTGAATGCCGCCGCCATCGACCGCATTCTGGAGACCGTCAGCCTGCCGGTGCAGCTCGGCGGCGGCGTGCGCGACATGGCGACTGTGGACGGCTGGCTCGGCAAGGGCGTCACCCGCGTCATCATCGGCACGGCCGCGGTGCGCGATCCGGCTTTCGTGAAGGAGGCCGCCCGCGCCCATCCCGGCCGCGTCGCAGTCGGGCTCGACGCCCGCGACGGCAATGTCGCGGTCGAAGGCTGGGCGGAAACCTCGCAGCTCTCCGCGCTGGAGATCGCGAAACGGTTCGAGGACGCCGGCGTCGCCGCCATCATCTATACCGACATCGCCCGCGACGGCCTGCTCAAGGGCCTCAATCTGGACGCCACCATCGCGCTGGCGGAAGCGGTGTCGATCCCTGTCATTGCGTCCGGTGGTCTTGCCTCCATCGCCGATGTCGAGGCGCTGCTGACGCCGGCGGCGTCGAAACTCGCCGGGGCCATCGCCGGCCGCGCGCTTTACGATGGCCGGCTCGACCCGGCCGCGGCGCTCGCGCTCATCCGCGCCGCCCGCATGGCAGCCTAGGAATCATGCTCAAGGTTCGCCTCATCCCCTGCCTCGACGTGAAAGACGGCCGCGTCGTCAAGGGCGTGAAATTCGTCGGCCTGCGCGATGCCGGCGATCCGGTCGAGGCGGCGATCGCCTATGACGCCGCCGGGGCGGACGAGCTGACCTTCCTCGACATCACCGCGAGCCATGAGAATCGCGGCACCATCCTCGATGTCGTGCGGCGCACGGCGGAAGCCTGTTTCATGCCGCTCACGGTCGGCGGCGGTGTGCGCACGGTGGAGGATATCCGCCGGCTGCTGACCTCCGGCGCCGACAAGGTCTCGATCAACACCGCCGCCGTGAGCCGGCGCGAGTTCGTGCGCGAGGCGGCTTCGAAGTTCGGCAACCAGTGCATCGTCGTCGCCATCGACGCCAAGAAGGTGTCAGCGCCGGGCGAGGCCGATCGGTTCGAGATCTTCACCCATGGCGGCCGCAACGCCACCGGCATCGACGCGGTGGAATATGCGCAGGAGGTCGTCGCGCTGGGCGCGGGCGAAATTCTGCTGACCTCGATGGATCGCGACGGCACCGGCGAGGGTTTCGACATCGCGCTGACGCGGGCGGTGGCGGATGCCGTCACCGTGCCGGTGATCGCCTCCGGCGGCGTCGGCACGCTGGACCATCTCGTCGAGGGCGTGCGGGACGGCCATGCCGCGGCGGTGCTGGCGGCATCGATCTTCCATTTCGGCCAGCACACCATCGGCGAGGCCAAGGCACGAATGGCGCAGGCCGGCTTACCCGTGCGGCAGGATCCATAATGAGATCCGGAACAGAATTCGTGATAGGTCAACCAGACGATCGGACGGCGACACCCTGATGCCCGACCCAGCGACCTCTGCCGACTTCACCCTGCGCGACCTTGAGGCGCGGCTGCGCGAGCGCGCCACGGCGCCGGCGACGGAATCCTACACCCGCAAGCTGCTCGACAAGGGCGCGCCCCATTGCGCCAAGAAATTCGGCGAAGAAGCCGCCGAGGCGATCATCGCCGCCGTGAGCGACACGCCGGAGCGGCTCGCCTCCGAAGCGGCGGACGTGCTCTACCATCTGCTGGTGCTGCTGGCCGCGCGCGGCGTGCCGCTGGCCGCGGTGGAGGCGGAACTGGCCGCGCGCACCGGCCAGTCCGGCCTTGAGGAAAAGGCAGCGCGGCCGTCCGGCTGAGCCGTCCGGCCCGAGTCCGCGCCAATGCCGTCGGAAACAATCGTCGGAACACCCATGGATCAGCGTTTGGATCAGCGCCTTCCCGAACAGCTCTCGCCCTATCGGGTGTTCACGCGCCAGCAATGGGCGGCATTGCGCGCGGACACGCCGCTGACGCTGACGCCCGAGGAGATCACGCGGCTGCGCTCGCTGCATGATCGGCTGGACATCGCGGAGGTGGAGGACATCTATCTGCCGCTTTCGCGCCTGCTGTCGCTGTATGTCACCGCGACCCAGCGTTTGTTCCGGGCGCAGCAGGGCTTCCTCGGCACCGAGGACACCAAGCTTCCCTATGTGATCGGCGTGGCCGGATCGGTCGCGGTCGGCAAGTCCACCACCGCGCGCGTGCTCCAGGCGCTGCTGGCGCGCTGGCCCAACACGCCGAAGGTCGACCTCGTGACCACGGACGGCTTTCTCTATCCCAACGTCGTGCTGGAACGCGAAGGGCTGATGGAGAAGAAGGGCTTCCCGGAAAGCTACGACCTGCCGGCGCTGCTGCGTTTCCTCACCGACATCAAGGCCGGCCGCCGTCCGGCCCGTGCGCCGATCTATTCCCACCTCGTCTATGACGTGGTGCCGAACCAGTGGATCGAGATCGATCGGCCGGACATCCTCATCGTCGAGGGGCTGAATGTCCTCCAGACCGGCCGCCCGCCGAGAGACGGCATGGGCATCCCCTTCGTGTCGGATTTCTTCGACTTCTCGGTTTATCTCGACGCCGGCGAGGAGACCTTGCTGGGCTGGTATGTGAACCGGTTCCTGACCCTGCGGGGTACCGCCTTCCGCGATCCGAAATCCTATTTCCACCGCTATGCCGCACTGTCGGACGATGAGGCGACGGCGGTGGCGACCGGCATCTGGAACCGGATCAATCGCGTGAACCTTCACGAGAACATCCTGCCGACGCGCCAGCGCGCTGATCTGATCCTGACCAAGGGTCGTAATCACTGCGTGGATACGGTGGCGCTGCGCCGGCTATAGGGCCGGCCGCACGCCTTCGCCGTCGATAACGCTGTCCGACAAGAAGCGCGCAGACGGAGCCGCGGGTCACGCCGCGTGGCGCGAGGCATCGGCGCCGAAATGGCCGATGTAGCGGGACGTGATGGCGCTGACGGGCAGCACGATCAGCACGTCGGTGGTGCCGAACTGGCGGTCGATCACCGCGCCGTCGCCGATCTGCGCGCCGAGCCGCAGATAGCCCTTGATGAGCGGGGGCAGCCGGCGCAGCGCCTCCTTGGGATCGACCCTGGCCTTGGGCAGGCGGTTCATCTCCACCCGCCGCTGCGGCAGCGCCGCAGCGTTCCAGGGTTCCGGCGCGCGGGCGAAGTGATGGAGGAAGGACAGCGGCAGCGCGAGCTTGTCCGGGTCGGTGCCTTCGAGGCTGGCGCAGCCGATCATCACGTCCATGTTGTTGCGCCGGACATAGCTCCACACGCCGTGCCACAGCAGCTCGACGGTGCGCTTGTTGCGATACGGCGGCAGCACGCAGGAGCGGCCGAGTTCGAGGAAGCGCTTGTCCGGATGGCGGGCCACGAGGTGGCTGATGTCGAATTCGTTCGCGGTGTAGAAGCCGCCATGGCGCTCCGCCATGTCCTGGCGCAGCAGGCGGTAGGTCCCGACCACCGGCAGCTTGCGCTGGGCATGCTCGATGCCGTGGTCGATCACCAGCAGATGGTCGCAGATGGCGTCGAACGCATCCACGTCCCGCCGGGCGAGGCGGGTGGTGGTGTCGGCGATGGCCGGGCCGTCGCCATAGAAAACCTGATAGCGCAGCTTCTGCGCCTGGCGGATTTCGGCGGCGGTCGCCGCCAGCCGGACGTCCAGCGTGCCGAGCCGGCCGAGCGGCGCGCCGGCGTCCGGCGTCTCGCCGGTCTGGCGCACCCGGATTCCGGAATAGGCCCGGAGGGTGGGCACCAGCCCAGGCGCGCCGAACATGCCCGCCGTGCGCAGCCGTGACACGACCCCGTCGCGCAGTTCAAAAGCCCGGTTCATCATCATCAATCGGTTCCCGATGGCGCCCCGGCGCCGCCCTGACCGGACCGCGCCGTCTGCCGGCGCCGTCGCGGCATGCGACGCCGACAGGCCGAGACGCCCCGCCAGCGCGTCGGCGCGAGCCGGGCGATTCGCGCCCGCCCCGTCTCTTAAGCATGGCGTTCGGTAGCTTTTATGACAACCGGGCTCACGCGGCCAGATGATTGCGCGCCCGCTCGCGCTGCTGGAGAATCGGCGCGAGAACAGCATGAAGCCTGTCACGATCCAGCGGCTTGACGAGGAAGCCGTCCATGCCCGCCGCCCGGCTGGCGGCGCGGTCCTCCTCAAGATCGTTCGCGGTCAGCGCTAGAATGGCTACCGGACGTGAGCCGGCTGCCGGAACGGAACCAGTGGCGGCGGCGCTGGCTTCCGCCGCGCGGATGCGCCGGGTGGCCTCGAGCCCGTCCAGTCCCGGCATGTGAATATCCATGAGGATCACGTCGAAGGGGGCGCCGCTGGCGCGGGCTTCGGTCCAGGCGGCCACGGCCGCCGCGCCATTCGTGGCCAGCGTGGCCGTGTGGCCGAGCCGCGCGAGCAGGGCGCGCGCGAGCAGGGCGTTGATGTCGTTGTCCTCCGCCACGAGAATGGCGAGACCATCGGTATTCCCCGCGGCGGCGGGAACCGGCAGCGTCGCCGCCAGATTCTCCGCCAGCGCCGCGGCGAGGCCCATTTCCAGGTCGTCACCGGCTTGGTCGTTGGTGTCGCCGCCGGCATCGGCGGACGGCGGGGCGGCGGCAATAGCGGCGGGATGGCCGTCGGAAAGCGGACCGGCCAGTTGCCCGGCGAGCGATGCGATGCGGACCGGCTTGACCAGATAGCCGCCGAAGCCGTCCGGACCGTTGGCGTCTTCCGTCAGCACGTCGCGCCGGCCGGCGGGCGTGACCAGCAGCAGCCGGCGGGTGTCGCGCCCGGCGCGCGCTGTCAGCACGGCCCGCTCGCTGGCCGCGATCGCCTCATCCACCAGCACGGCGGACCAGGCCCGCTCCGGCAGCAGCGCGGCTGCGATCTGCGCGTCCGCGGCCTGGCAGGTCTTGGCGCCCCAGCGGCCGAGGCGGCGTGCCAGCAGCCTCGCGTCCGTGGCGAAGGGCGAGACGATGAGGATTTCCTGCCCGGTCAGGTCCGGCCCCGGTGCCACAGGAGCCTGAGCCGTGGCGGACCGCGGCAAGGGAATGGTGAGCCGGAAGGCCGCGCCTTCGCCGGGCCGGCTGTCGAGCGCGATGCGGCCGCCCATCAGTTCCACGATGCGCTGGGAAATGGCGAGGCCGAGGCCGGCGCCATCCGGGCTGCGCGCCCCGCCGAAATCGGCCTGTTCGAACTCGCCGAAAATACGCGCCTGGGCATCGGCTGCGATGCCGGCCCCGGTGTCGCGCACCTCGATCACGATCTCGTCCGGGCCGTCGCCCGCTTCCGCGACCAGCGTCGCCCCGCCCGCTTCGGTGAATTTGATGGCGTTGCCGAGCAGGTTGATGAGCACCTGACGCATCCGCGCGGCGTCGCCGGTCACTTCGATATCCACGGAATCGTCGAGATCCGCCGCGATGGCGAGGCCCTTGGCCTGGGCCCGGGGCGCGAGCAGTTCGACGATCTCCTCCAGCAGCGGGCGCAGCCGGAAGGGTCCGCTTTCGAGGGTCAGCCGCCCGGCTTCCGCGCGGGCGAGGTCGAGCACGTCTTCCGTCAGCTCGTGGAGCAGCTTGCCGGACTGGCGGATCGCGGTGAGATAGGTCGTCTGTTCAGGCGTCAGCGGCGTTTCGGCGAGCAGGCCGGCCATGCCGAGGATGCCGCCGAGCGGCGTGCGGATTTCGTGGGAGGCCATGGCGAGAAAACGGGATTTGGCCCGGCTCGCCGCTTCGGCATTGTCCCGCCCCGCGGCCAGCGCCTGTTCGGCCTCGATCCGCTTGGTGATGTCCCGCCCCACCGCCTGCATTCCGATGCCGCTGCCGATCCGCACCGGTGCCTCGCGCCACGCGATCCAGCGCGGGGCAGGCAGCGCGGCGATCCGCTGGTCATGGAGCCGGGTGCCGTCGCTCAGGATTTCCGCCGGGCTCTGCTCCAGAATCTCCGGCGCGCCGCCGCCGTCCAGGATGGCCGACAGCGGGCGGCCGACGAGGTCGCAATAGGCGTCGTTGGCGAAGACGATCCGGCTCTCGCCATCGCGGCGGACGATGAGGTCGCCCTGGCTGTCGAGGAACAGCCGCGTCTGCTCGCCGTCCTCGCGCAACTCCCAGATCTGGTCCGCCAGCCGCTCGCCGTGATCGCGCAAGGCGCGCGCCAGCCGCCGGGTCCGCAGGAACAGCCCCGCGAACAGGACGCTTCCCCCGACGCTGAATGCGAACAGCGCCGGCGCAAGGAGGCTGTCCGCCGACACCAGGGGCCTGAACAGGAGAGCGCCAGCCGCCGCGGCGAGCAGCGCCAGCGCGCCGGTCGCGAAGGGATGGCCGGGGGCTTCTCCCCGTCCTCGCGCGAGTGCGCGCAGCCCGCGCGGCATTTTCGATGTGAGCAACTGGGACAGCGGGCGCGCCATGGGGCGGATCATCCGGATCGGCAGGCAGGCTTGCCTGAAAGGTCGATGGCCCAGCATGTCGGCTGCCGCATTGCCGGATCGTTGCCGGGAGCCTCTGCGGACGCTCTCCCGCAGGTTCTTTGTTTCTTAGGGTTGACGGCGGGTAAACGGCGCTGCCGCGCCATCGGCCGCAGGTCATGGTCGGGCCGGTGCCGGTGCCGGCTCCCGGGGCTGGGGCCGAGGTCGTGGCTGGCGTGCCCGGTTTCGCCCTGTGGGCGGAGTGCTGACCCGCGGGCGCGCGGTGCTCTCGCGCGGCCGGGCATGCTGGTCCCGCAGCGCCCATTGCCGCAAGCGATCCCGATCGGGTCCGGCACGACCGGATCAGACTGATCCCGCCCGGCTGATCCGGTCTTGCAACGATCGGCGGCCGGTTGTGACTGGCGTTCCGCCGCCGGTGCGGAGCTACATCCGGCCAGCCGGCCAGCGAACGTTCCGCCGAAGCCGGAGAAGTGAGATGTCCGACGGCAACGCGCACTCGGATGCCTGTATGCTGCTTAGAGACTGTTTGGAAAGTCCTTGGACATTCAGGTTGGCCTGACCTGGACAGAAAAGGGACGGTCATTACCGGGACAAGCGTGTGCTCGGGTCGGCCAGTGCTCAGGCCCGACCGGCCCGACCCATGTTCCCGGTGATGACAGCCTTTTTCCTGGCCAGTTCCGGTTGAGCTGAATGTCCCCGGGGACCTTTCAAACGGTCTCTGAGTTGCCTTTCAGTTGAGACCGCGCGCGGCTCCGGAGGCCGATTCTCGCGCCGGCGGCTGCGGGATGAAGCCGGAGTCCGTGTGAGCGCTGGCGCGGACAGTCGCGAGGCCCGGTGTGGCCGCTTCGGCGGCGCCCCGATATGACAGCGCCTCCGCCAGATGCCGCCGCCCGACCTGCGCTACGCCTTCGAGATCGGCCAGCGTCCGGGCGACCCGAAGCACCCGGTGATAACCCCATGCTGACAGCAGCAGCCGCGCCGCAGCCTCCCGCAACAGGGCCAGCCCGGCGTCGTCCGGCCGGGCGATCTCTTCCAGCACCGGGCCTGCGGCATGGGCGTTGAGCCTGACCCCTGCGAGGCCGAGCGCGGCATAGCGCGCCGCCTGAATTCCGCGCGCCCGCGCCACCCGGGCGGCCACCTCCCGGCTGCCCTCCGCCGGTGGCGGCAGGATCAGGTCCGCGGCTGTCACGGCGGGCACCTCGATTTGCAGGTCGATGCGGTCGAGCAGCGGCCCGGAAATCCGCGCCTGATAGTCCGCCGCGCAGCGCGGTCCGCGCCGGCAGGTGGCGCCGGGCTCGCCGGCCTGTCCGCAGCGGCAGGGGTTCATCGCGGCGACCAGCATGAAGCGCGCGGGATAGGACACCCGGTGGTTGGCGCGGGCGATGGCGACCTCGCCGGTCTCCAGCGGCTGGCGCAGGGAATCCAGCACCTGAGGTGAGAATTCCGGCAGCTCGTCCAGAAACAGCACGCCGTGATGGGCGAGGGAAATCTCGCCCGGCCGAGCGCGGAAGCCGCCGCCGACCAGCGCCGGCATGGAGGCGGAATGATGCGGCGCGCGAAATGGCCGGCGGCTGGTGAGCGCCCCGTCCTTGATCTCCCCCGCCACGGAGGCGATCATGGAGAGTTCGAGCAGCTCCGCCGGGGACAGCGGCGGCAGGATGCCCGGCAGCCGCGCGGCGAGCATGGACTTGCCCGAGCCCGGAGGTCCGCTCATGAGCAGGTTGTGGCCGCCGGCCGCGGCGATTTCGAGCGCGCGCTTGGCGCTTTCCTGCCCCTTGATATCGGCAAGGTCCGGCAGGCCCGGTCCCGCGGACAGGGCATCGCGCATGCGCGGCTGGGGGCGTCCCAGCATCTGCGTGCCCTTGAAGTGGTTGACGAGTTGGAGCAGGGAGGTCGCGGCCACGATCTCCATATCGGGGCTCGCCCATGCTGCTTCCGGCCCACAGGCGGCCGGGCAGACCAGCCCTTCGTCACGCGCATTGGCGGCGATCGCCGCCGGCAGCACGCCTGCGACGGGCGCGAGCGAGCCATCGAGCCCAAGCTCGCCGAGCACGATGCGCCCGGCCAGCGCGTCGGGCGGCAGCGCGCCGATGGCCGCCATCAGGCCGAGGGCGATCGGCAGGTCGTAATGGCTGCCTTCCTTCGGCAGGTCCGCCGGCGCGAGATTGACGGTGATGCGCTTGGGCGGCAGCGCGAGGCCGGAGGCCACCAGCGCGGCGCGGACCCGTTCGCGCGCTTCCGACACGGCCTTGTCCGCCAGGCCGACGACGTTGAATTTCGGAAGGCCGGGCGCGACCTGCACCTGCACGTCCACGATGCGGGCCTCGACCCCTTCGAACGCGACCGTATTGACCCGCTGAACCATGCCGACGCTCCCCGGCCATTCCGGCCACGCCCCTCGTCCGCGCGATGGTTTACAGGCTGGCAGGTGCGGCCGTGCGGGTCAAGAACAATTCAAGAACATTCAGGCGGAGGACGAGCTGCGCGGGCGAGGGTCGGCCCGCGCGCCTTGTCTTGGCCGGCTGCGATGGGTCATTCTTCAGCCCCGAACGGGTGAGATATTTCGACGGGGATTTTATCGCGAATGCATCGAGGCGCCGGCGCGGCCGGCGCGCCCCGGCATGACGGCCTGTCCGACCGGACCGAGCCGCAACGCCCGCGCCTTGTGACGGAGGATGACCATGGCCCGCAAACTCACCGCCGAGGCGCGCGCGGATGCGCTCGGGAAATTGTCCGGCTGGCGCGAAGTGACCGGGCGTGATGCCATCGCACGCAAATTCGTGTTCAGCGATTTCAACGAGGCTTTCGGCTTCATGACGCGCGTGGCGCTGGTGGCCGAGAAAATGGACCACCATCCGGAATGGTCCAACATCTACAAGACCGTCGAGGTCACACTCACCACCCATGACGCCGGCGGCGTCACGGCGCGCGATATCGCGCTCGCCACCGCCATGGAGCAGCTTGCCGGCTGAACGGACCCCCGCGCAGCATTTCTGCAAAATACGCTGCATCCCGGCGCGGCCATGCTAAGCAGGCCCGACCACCAGCCTGCGGAGCCTGCCTTGCCGAAAATCCTGGTCCTGTCCGGTTCGACCCGTTCCGGCTCGCTGAATGCCAAGCTTGCCGCTCTTGCCGCCCGGGAACTGCCGGCGCTGGGCGCGGAAGCGACGCTGATCTCGCTGGCCGACTATCCCCTGCCGCTCTATGACGGCGATCTCGACAAGGCCCGGGGGCCGCTGCCCGAGAGCCTCAAGCTGCGCGAGACTTTCGCCGCCCATCAGGGCGTGTTCATCGCCAGCCCCGAATATAACGCCTCGGTCACGCCGCTGCTGAAGAACGCGCTGGACTGGCTGGGCAACGCCCGCCTCGGCGACGAGCCGACCCTCGCGGCCTATCAGAACCGGGCCTTCGCCATCGGCGCGGCCTCGCCGGGGCCGTCCGCCGGCATCCAGTCGCTGCTGGCGCTGCGGCAGATTCTCGCCGTCGGCTGCCGCGCGCTGGTCGTGGCCGAGCAGGTCGCGGTGCCCTTCGCCAAAGGCGCTTTCGACGACGACGGCAATCTCAAGGACCCCGGCCTGACGGCGCAGCTCCGCCTCGTGCTCGGTAAACTGGTTGCGCTTGCCGCCACCCAGAAAGTGGGCCGATGACCGCTCTCACGCCCCGCGACCGGCTCATCGTCGCGCTGGACCTGCCCGCGCCGGCGGGCGCCGCGCGGCTGGTCGAGACGCTGGGCGAGACCGTGAGCTTCTACAAGATCGGCTATGAACTCGCCTATGCGGGCGGCTTCGCGCTGGTGCCGGATCTCGTCGCAGCCGGCAAGAAAGTGTTCCTCGATCTCAAGCTGCATGACATCGGCAACACCGTCGCCCGCGGCGTCGAGAGCGTTGCCCGCAGCGGCGCGACTTTTCTCACCGTCCATGCCTATCCCCAGACCATGGCGGCGGCGGTGAAGGCGCGCGAGGGCTCCGGGCTTCAAGTTCTCGCCGTGACCGTACTCACATCGTATGACGATGCCGATCTCGCGGCCGCCGGCTTCGCCATGGGCGTCGCCGATCTGGTCGCCCAGCGAGCCGCCCAGGCCCGCGACCTCGGCGTCGATGGGCTGGTATCGTCCGGCGAGGAGGCCGCCGCTTTGCGCGCACTGGTCGGCCCCGGCATGAAGCTGGTCACACCGGGCATCCGCCCGGCAGGCAGCGAGACGGGCGACCAGAAGCGCGTCATGACACCCGCACGCGCCATCGCGGCCGGGGCGGACTATCTCGTGGTCGGCCGGCCCATCACCCAGGCCGCCGACCCGCGCGCCGCCGCGAACGCCATCGTCGAAGAGATCGCGGGTGTCGTACCCGCCTGAGGTGCGGCAGGGCTTTGTGCGGCAGGGGTGGCCGACTTTTCGGTTGCTGTATATGACAGTCCGGATTGGGGCTGACCCCGGCATGGGAAACGGGTCCGGACAGATGAGTGACATGCGGCTGATCGTGGCCGGCGCCGGCGGGCGCATGGGCCGCACCCTGATCGCGGCCATCGCTGCCGCCGAGGGCGTGACCCTGTCCGGCGCGCTTGAACATGCCGGCTCGGCTCTGCTCGGCTGCGACGCGGGCGAACTGGCCGGCCTCGGCGCCAATGGCGTGACGGTCACGGACGATGCCGCCGCGCTGCTGGACAAGGCCGATGGTGTGATCGATTTCACCGTGCCGGCCGCGACATTGGCAATGGCCGAACTCACCGCCCGCGCCGGCCTCGTCCATGTCATCGGCACCACCGGCTGCTCGGCGGAGGACGAGAAGCTGCTGCAGGCAGCCGCCGCCCGCGCCGTCATTGTCAAGTCCGGTAACATGAGCCTTGGCGTCAATCTGCTCGCCGCGCTGGTGAAGCGCGTTGCTGCGACGCTCGACGAGGATTTCGATATCGAGGTGCTGGAGATGCACCATAACCGCAAGGTCGATGCGCCCTCCGGCACGGCATTGCTGCTTGGCGAGGCGGCGGCGCGGGGCCGCGGCATCGACCTTGCGCAGCATTCGGTGCGCAGCCGCGACGGCCATACCGGCGCGCGGGAGAAAGGCGACATCGGCTTTGCGACATTGCGTGGCGGCACCGTGGTCGGCGACCATACGGTGATCTTCGCCGGCACGGCCGAACGCATCGAACTGTCCCACAAGGCCGAGGACCGCATGATCTTCGCCCGCGGCGCGGTGAAGGCCGCGCTCTGGGCCCGCGGCCGCAAGCCCGGCTATTACACCATGGGCGACGTGCTCGGATTGAGCGATATCTGATTAGTTTGAGTTGAAAGGATTGCCATGACCGACCGGCTTCTCGTGCTCGTGCGCCACGGCCAGAGCGAATGGAACCTGAAGAACCTGTTCACCGGCTGGCGTGATGTGGAGCTGACCGAACAGGGGATCAGCGAAGCCCGCGAGGCCGGCCGCAAGCTCAAGGCGCGCGGCTTCCAGTTCGACATCGCCTATACCTCGGCGCTCAAGCGCGCGCAGAACACGCTGTCGCTGGTGCTGGAAGAACTCGGCCAGACCGACCTGCCCGTGATCCGCGACCTCGCGCTGAACGAGCGCGACTATGGCGATCTCGCCGGTCTCAACAAGGACGACGCCCGCGCCAAATGGGGCGAGGAACAGGTCCATATCTGGCGGCGGTCCTATGACGTGCAGCCGCCCGGCGGCGAGAGTCTGAAGGACACGGTGGCGCGGGCGCTGCCCTACTATGTGCAGGAGATCCTGCCCCATGTGCTGCGCGGCGAGCGCACGCTGGTGGCGGCCCATGGCAATTCCCTGCGCGCGCTCATCATGGTGCTGGAAAAGCTGTCGCCGGAGGGCATCGTCGCGCGCGAACTCGCGACCGGCGTGCCGATCATCTACCGCCTCAACGCCGACGCCACGGTGGCGGAGAAGATCGACCTGGCGGGATAAGCCAGGGGCGGGCTAGGCCAAGGGAGGGAACATTGGTGACGCCTGTGCCGGACCTCAGCGGTGAATGGGATCAAAAGAAACTGCGGAACTGGATGGCCAATGCAAAACGGCTGGGCCGCAGCGATATTTATCAAGCTGCATACCGGCAGCTCTGCCGCGTTGAAGGCCGGAATATAGATGATCCGCTCGAAGCGGATTTCTCGGCCGTCATGCGTGCTCTCGAAGAGGCCCTGTCTCAAGAGGCCGGCAAGACCAGACGCCTCAGTCGGACGCGGCAGAAGCTTGGTCGTGTCGGTGTCCGGCAAACCCTGGCGGACTTGGCGCTCAAACCGTCTCCCTCGATTGGTTTCCTCAAACTGGTCGCGTTCGGGATGGCGGACATGTCGGCGGAAGCTTTGATTCTGAAGTATCGCGACGAATTCGATACCGCCGTTGTCGCGGCCGCCACAGAGCGACTGAGCAAGCACGGCATCTCAACTTGACGCGACCTGCCCGGCTTCCCAGCCGAGCATGGCGCGCTTGCGCGTCAGGCCCCAGTGATAGCCGGTGAGCGCCCCGCTCTTGCCGATGACGCGATGGCACGGCACCACGAAACTGATGTGGTTGCGGCCGACCGCGGCGCCGACGGCGCGGGCCGCTTTCGGCTTGCCGAGACGCGTGGCAATGTCCGAATAGGTCGTGGCCCGGCCCATGGGGATGCGCAGCAGCGTCTCCCATACCCGCACCTCGAAATCAGTGCCGATCAGCACGACGCGCAGCGGCGTGTCCGGCTGCCAGCGCTGCGGCTCGAAGATGCGCGCGGCGAGCGGCGCGGTGATGGATTTGTCCTCGACATAGCGGGCATTGGGCCAGCGCCGCTGCATGTCTGCGAGCGCGGCGCGCTCCTCCCCGGGGTCGGCGAAGGCGAGGCCCGCAAGGCCGCGCGGCGTCGCCATCACCAGCGCCTGGCCGAAGGGCGATGGATGGAAGCCGTAGGAGAGGGTGAGGCCGCTGCCGCCGCTTTTCCATTCGCCCGGCGACATCGCCTCATGAGTCACGAACAGGTCGTGCAGCCGGCCGGGGCCGGACAGGCCGACCTCGTAGGAGGCGTCCAGGATGCTGGCAGAGTCCCGCAGCAGCTTGCGGGCATGGTCCAGCGTCAGCGCCTGAAGGAATGCTTTGGGCGTGATGCCGGCCCAGCGGCGGAACAGGTGATGGAGGTCATCCCCGGTCACGCCGGCGGCTGTCGCGATGGCCTCGATCTCGGGCTGGGCGCGCCAGTCCTCGGTCATATAGGCGAGCGCGCGGCGCACCACGGCATAATCGTCCGCCGCCGCCGGAGGGAGGGGCGGGATGGGGGGCAGAGCTTCGGTGACACGGTCGGGCGAGAGCATGGCGGCATCCTCCATGGTGTCGTTCGGAGTTAAGCCCGCCGCCGCCGCCGAACCACCCGCTTTCCGGAAAGCCGTCATGAATGAGCCTCGATGGACAGCGGGCCGTGGGCGGCTCCGCTCATGAGATCAGTCGAACATCGTGCGGGTCGGCCCGCGGCGGGCCTCGCCCAGCGCGGCGGACAGCGCGGTGGCGAAGCTCTCCTTCTCGCGCGGCCCCAGCACGGCGGCGATCGCGACCCGCAGGTTGCGCGAGACCAGCGACAGCCGCGTCAGGCCATAGGCTTCATGTTCCTCGCGGTCGAGCCGGGTCCACAGCGGGTTGAACTGCCATTCGCAGGACCGGCCGCGATGGCTGACCTGCCGGACGATAAGCTCGGACGGTGTCACCGTCACTTCCTCATAGGCGCGCGCGGCGCGGTAATTCGCCCTGAACGCCCAGTAGACCAGCAGCATGTCCAGCCCGAAGAAGCCGAAGACGGGCCACGCCCCGCGCATCAGGAACATGACGCCGGTGCCGAAGCTGGCGGCGCCCAGCACCAGCATGAGGATGCGGAAGCCCTTCGCATCAAGTGAGCGGTGCGGCGTGATGATGGCCGAAAAGATCGGCGCTTCCGGCTCGCGCGCAGTAGCGATGGAGTCCTGCACCATGGCTGGTTTCCCGCGCGTGGATCCCGCAGGGATGACGCGCCCGTCGTTTGTCCGTTGTCGCGGTGTTGTCTATAGGAAAATCATGGCGAAAAAGACCCGTTCCGCAAAGTCCCGACCGGCCTCGCGCACGGCTCGCAAGGCAGCCATGCCCAGGGCGGGGGGTCGCCCGGCCAAGGGAACAGTCAAGAGAACGGTCAAGGGCGCGCCAGCAGCCTCTCAAGGCTCCCGCAAGAGCGCGGCAAGGGTGGTTGCAACGGCGGTCGCAAGGGCCAAAGCCGGCTCCGCCGCCAAAGTGAAGGCCCCGCCGAAGCGCGTCAGTGCGGATATCGCGGCCGTGCAGGCCGCCGTGCCGCCGCTGAAGCCGGCCGAGGTCGAGGAAATGTTCCGGCGTTTCCAGGCGGCCAATCCCGAGCCCAAGGGCGAGTTGTTCTATACCAATCCCTATACGCTGCTGGTGGCGGTGGTGCTGTCGGCGCAGGCGACGGACGCCGGCGTGAACAAGGCGACGCCCGCCCTGTTCGCCGCCGCCGACACGCCGGCAAAGATGGTTGCCCTCGGAGAGGACCGGGTCCGCGACCTGATCAGGACCATCGGCCTGTTCCGCACCAAGGCGAAGAACGTGGTGGCGCTGTCGCGGATGCTGATCGAAAAGCATGGCGGCGAGATCCCGCGCGACCGCGCGACGCTGGAGACGCTGCCGGGCGTCGGCCGCAAGACCGCCAACGTGGTGCTGAACATCGCCTTCGGCGAGCCGACCATCGCGGTGGACACGCATCTGTTTCGTTTGGGCAACCGCACCGGCCTCGCCACCGGCAGGACACCGCTCGCCGTTGAACTGAAACTCGAAGCCGCGATTCCGAAGGCGTATCTGCTGCACGCCCATCACTGGCTGATCCTGCACGGGCGCTATGTCTGCCTTGCGCGGCGGCCGCTGTGCGAGCGTTGCATCATCGCGGATGTCTGCCACTGGCCGGGCAAGACCACGCTGGCGGCCTAGAGCTTACCTCAAGGCCGCACGCCGCTCCGGCTCGATCAGTTCGACGCGCGGTCCCGCAAGCTGCTTGTGCAGATGCACCATCATGGCCATGCCGAACAGCGGCGTGATGAGATTGACGATCGGGATCGAGACCAGCGCCGCGATGAAGAAGCCCGCGGCGAACACGGCTCCCGCATGCTGTTTGCGCAAGGTTTTCGCTTCCGCCGGAGAGCGGAAGCGCATCGCCGCCAGTTCGAAATATTCCCGGCTCAGCAGATAGGCGGCGGCGACGAAGAACAGTATTGCGCCGAGGCCGCCGAACAGCAGGAACGGCACCGCCACGAGATAAACGCCGACGGCCAGCGCCGCGGTCTTGAGACCTTCCAGCAGCGAGCGCCCCATCGGCACCGGGCGGCCGGGCGCGTCGGCCGGATAATGCGCGCGCTCGACCAGCTCCGCGATCTCGTCGACAAAGAAACTGGCGACGAAGGACGTCACTGCCGGCATGAGAAAGATCGAACCGAGCAGGATGCCGAGGCCGGCCGCGATGGAGATGCCCCAGACCAGCAGCATCAACGGCGTGTCGAAGGCCGGCCCCAGCGCGGCGTCGGCCCAGCCCTCGCCAAGACCGGCCAGCCAGACCAGCAGGCGGTGCAGCGCGACGCCGGCGATGACGACCAGCAGCAGCGCCAGCCCGACCGCCTTCCACAGCACGCGGCGGAACGGCGGCGACAGTATCTGCGCCAGCGCCTTATACGCGGCCGCAATCATGCAAAGCCCTCCAGCACGGCTATGAAAATGGGATGGCCCATGGCCGCCTGCAAGAATACCGCGACAACGCGAGGTGATCCGGCAGCCCGTGCGGCAAGCTCCGCTATGCCGACAGCGCCGCGATCTGCGGCGCCTGCGCGAGCGCCGGCAGGTCCGCCCAGGCCATGCGGCGATAGTCGAAGCCGTTCGAAAGCGTCGGCTTGACCACCTCGAAATAGGGCGAGATGTCGAAGTCCCGCGGCGCATAGAGCGAGGAGTGGCGGATTTCGAGAATCTCCCGGCGCATCGTCTCGTCTTCGACCTGGGAAATGCGCGGCAGGATCGGATAGCGCACCGTCTCGAACGCCTGCGCGATCAGCGCCGAGCAGATGATGCGGGTCGGCTCGCCGGAGCCCAGCGCCAGCATCCGGCGGCGGAAGCGGCGGGGCACCGGCAGCGGCATCAGATAGCGCATCAGATCCACGATGTTCTTGACGTCGTAGTCGAAGCCGATGCGCTCCGTCGCATAGGCGCAGACCCGGGCGCGGTCTTCGGCGGTCAGGCCGACGGGCCGGCAGATGCGGGTGTGGCAGACGGCGTATTTCGACAGCGGCGCGGCCACCACGCCGTCGCCGAGATTGGCTTCGACCAGCACCAGCGGCTCGCCCGCCGCGGTCTCGCGTTCGCCGATGCGGCCGACATAGAGCGCGGCATGGGACCAGGTGGACTGGGTCAGATATTTGATGACGCCGGAGATGCGGCTGTCGCCTTCCACCAGCAGCACGTCGCCGGGCCGCAGGGTGGCGGCGAGCGCGACCGGGTCGCTCGGCACGAATGCCTCGCGGGCCGAAACCGGACGGTCGAGATAGCGGGCCATCGCGCCGCCTATGCCTTCGAGCACCCATCCCATGATGCCGATCTCGCCTGTGAAATGCTGTCAACGATCCTGCGGATCATCCGACGCTAGCGGCGAGGTGTTGCCGCCGGGTTGCCATGGATCGCGCGCCATTCATGTCCCGTGAACCATGGAAAGCCCGATGTCTTCGGCAAAAGACTGCGCGGGCGGCCCGGTTCGGAAAGCATTCGGCAACCAAATCCACGCAAACAGAAGGGGTCCGTTCGGCGCATCGGCGCCCGGAGGCCGACAACGCCATGGCACGCATCCACCGCCGCTCCTTCCTCACGGCTTCGATGGCCTCGCTCCTCGCCGGGCCGGCCGGCGTCGGCAAGGGATGGGCGCAGGGCAAACGCGCGGCCGCCCCAGCGCCGGATTTCGACGTGGTCATCATCGGGGCCGGCGCGGCCGGAATCGCGGCGGTGCGCCGGCTGGCCGGAGCCGGCGCACGCATCGCCTGGATCGAGGCGGCGGACCGGCCCGGCGGCCGCTGCGTCACCGACACGGCGCGCTTCGAGATACCCTTCGACCTTGGCGCGTGGCGGATTTTCGCCGCCGACACCGACCCGCTGGCGAAGCTGGCCGCATCGCTGCCGGGGATCGGCGACTCCGCCATCGCGCCGGCTCCGCCGGGCCAGCGGCTGCGGATCGGCCGCCGCAATGCCCGAGATGTGGAGCTTGAGGGCTTTCTCGCGGCGCTGGTCCGCGCCCAGCGGGCGATCGCGGACGCCGCCCGGCTCGGCAAGGCGGATGTCGCGCTGGCCCAGGTTCTGGCCCAGGCGCTGCCGAAAGACCTCGGCGAATTGCGCGCCGGCGTCGCTTTCGTGCTGGGGCCGTATCTGAGCGGCAAGGATGTCGGCGAGGTCTCCGTTCAGGATTTCGCGCGTTTCGCGGATCGGGGCGGCGTTGCCTATTGCCGGCCCGGATACGGCACGCTGCTTGCCGCGCTCGCGAAAACCGTGCCCGGCGTTGCGCCGCGGTTCGGCACGCCCGCCCGGCAGGTCAACTGGAGCGCCGGCAGCGGTGTCGAGGTGACGACCCCGCGCGGCACCCTGCGGGCGCGCGCCGCCATCGTCACGGTCTCCACCGGCGTGCTCGCCGGAGAGAGTCTGCGCTTCCTGCCGGACCTGCCGAAACGCCAGCAGGATGCGGTGGGGCAACTGCCGCTCGGTCACAGCGAGCGCGTCGGGCTGGAACTGCGCGGCAATCCGCTCGGCCTGCTGGCGGACGATCTGGTGTTCGAAAAAGCCCATGATGGGCGCACGGCGGCGCTGCTCGGCAACATCGGCGGCAGCGCCGTGTCCGTGGTCAATATCGGCGGCGGCCTCGCACGCGATCTGGCGGCGCAGGGCGCCGCCGCGATGACCGCTTTCGCTGTTGAATGGCTGGCCGGGCTTTACGGCAACGATGTCCGGCGCGGCGTCGGCCGCAGCCTCGCGACCGCCTGGAGCCGGGACCCGCTGACGGGGGGCGCATGGGCCATGGCCGCCGTGGGTGGGCAGGGCGCGCGGCGCGTGCTCATGGAGCCGTTGCGCGAGCGCCTGTGGTTTGCCGGAGAGGCTGTCCACGAGACCGCCTATGGCACCGTCGCCGGGGCCTGGCAGTCCGGCGAGCGCGCTGCGTCGGAAGCGGCCCGGCATCTGGGCC
>Ga0182740_1000474_pt1 | contig 45433 bp, 40 predicted proteins | sample eDN5th37CKraftBY_FD_128872 | JGI IMG/M metagenome (GOLD analysis project Ga0182740, IMG submission 128872) | Enriched backyard soil microbial communities from Emeryville, California, USA - eDNA 5th pass 37_C Kraft BY (version 2) (version 2) | ecosystem: Environmental > Terrestrial > Soil >...
AGCCGATCCCCGTGATCCCGACCGTGCACTACAACATGGGCGGCATCCCCACCAACTACCACGGCGAAGTGGTGCGCAAGGTCGGCGACAACCCCGATGCGGTGGTGCCGGGCCTGTACGCCATCGGCGAGGCCGCCTGCGTGTCGGTGCACGGCGGCAACCGCCTCGGCTCCAACTCGCTGCTCGATCTGGTGGTGTTCGGCCGCGCCGTGGCCAACCGCTGCGCCGAGACGATCAAGCCGGGCGCGCCGCACAAGCAGCTGCCGTCCGACGCCTGCGACAAGGCGCTGAGCCTGCTGGACAAGCTGCGTCACGCCAACGGCGACACCCCGACCGCGGTCATCCGCGACCGCATGCAGCGCACGATGCAGGCCGACGCCGCGGTGTTCCGCACCAGCAAGACGCTGGCCGAGGGCTGCGTGAAGATGGCCGAGGTGTTCGATTCGTTCCAGGACGTCAAGGTCTCCGACCGCTCGCTGGTCTGGAACTCGGACCTGATCGAGACCTACGAGCTGAACAACCTGCTGCTCAACGCGGTGGCGACGATCAACTCGGCCGAGCAGCGCCACGAGAGCCGCGGCGCCCACGCCCACGAGGATTACCCGGACCGCGACGACGTCAACTGGCAGAAGCACACGCTGGTCACCGTCGACGAAAAGGGCAAGTGCAGCTTCGACTACCGTCCGGTGCACATGTACACGCTCACCGACGACGTCGGCGTCGTGCCGCCGAAGCCGCGCGTCTACTGATCCGGGGAACCTACGAACATGGCTGAATTTGCACTTCCGAAGAATTCCCGGATCACCCAGGGCAAACATTTCCCGGCCCAAGGCGGAGGGAAGAACCTGCGTACCTTCAAGGTCTATCGCTGGAGCCCGGACGACGACCAGAACCCGCGTACCGACACCTACGAGATCGACCTCGACGCGTGCGGCCCGATGGTCCTGGACGCGCTGATCAAGATCAAGAACGAGATCGACCCGACCCTGACCTTCCGCCGCTCCTGCCGCGAGGGCATCTGCGGTTCGTGCGCGATGAACATCGACGGCACCAACACCCTGGCCTGCACCCGCGCGATCAGCGACTGCGGCAAGGCCGAGGTGCCGATCTACCCGCTGCCGCACATGGAAGTGGTCAAGGACCTGGTGCCGGACCTGACCCACTTCTACGCACAGTACGCCTCGATCAAGCCGTGGATCCGCACCCAGACCCCGGCGCCGTCGGACCGCGAGCGCCTGCAGTCGCCGGAAGACCGCAAGAAGCTCGACGGCCTGTACGAGTGCATCCTGTGCGCCTGCTGCTCGACCTCGTGCCCGAGCTACTGGTGGAACGGCGAGCGCTACCTCGGCCCGGCGATCCTGCTGCAGGCCTACCGCTGGATCATCGATTCGCGCGACGAGGACACCGGTGCCCGCCTGGACGACCTGGAAGACCCGTTCAAGCTGTATCGCTGCCACACCATCATGAACTGCGCCCGCACCTGCCCGAAGGGCCTGAATCCGGCGCTGGCGATCGCCGAGATCAAGAAGCTGATGATGGCGCGCCGCGCCTGATGCTGTATTCCCTTCTCCCGTTGATGGGGAAGGATGATTAGCCCCTCTCCCACGGGAGAGGCGGTGGGGTGAGGGGCGATGTAGTCATGATGGTTCAGTTCTCACTGATTACGTTTGCCCCTCATCCGCCCCTTCGGGGCACCTTCTCCCGGTGGGAGAAGGGTGAAAGGCACGGCACACAATGCAAACCGAAGACGACATCGAACTGAAGAAACTGCGCTGGCGCTGCCGGCGCGGCATGCGCGAACTGGACCAGTTGTTCGGCCGTTACCTCGACCGTTGCTGGCGGCAGGCGCCTACGACGGAGCGCGAGGTTTTCCTGCAGTTGCTGGAAACCGAAGACGACAAGCTGTGGCGCTGGTCGATGGGCTACGAGGCTTGCCCCGATGCGCAGCAGGCGCGACTTCTCGAATACATCCGCACCCTTCCGCCATGAGTGGCGGCCTTCGCGCTGGTTGACCTGCGCGCTGATATTGCTGGGTCTGCTGGCGGCACTCTCGTTGTTGAACTGTGGGTTGGAAGCGCCACTGGTATGGCCGCTGGCGCTGCTTGCCCTGGCCGGCAGTCTGGGGCTGGCACGGCGCGAAGCCGATCACCCCACTCGCCAATTGCTGTTGTCACCGGCATCGGCAAGCGTCGATGGCGAGGTGGTGGAAACGCCGGAACTTCTCGAATACGGGCCACTGGCAATCCTGCGCTGGCGGGCGGGGAGACGCCGCGGGCAACTGGCGTTCTGGCCGGACACGCTGCCGCGCGCGCAGCGACGTGAACTGCGACTGGCCGTGCGTGCCCACGCCGTTTCCCGTTAGCCCGCGGGAATGGCAACATGGCGCGACCTAAACGGCACATGCGCATGTTCAGACCCTTACCCGTCGCAATCGGATTGCGCTACCTGCGCGCCAAGCGCCGCAACGGCTTCATCTCCTTCATCTCGCTGGCCTCGATCCTCGGCATCGCGCTCGGGGTGACGGTGCTGATCACCACGCTGGCGGTGATGAGCGGTTTCCAGAAGGAAATCCGCGACCGCCTGCTGCAGATGTCGGCCCACGCCACGGTCAGCGCCGACGGCGAGCCGATGACCGACTGGCAGCACGCGGTGGACGTGGCGATGAAGGACCCGCGCGTGGCCGGCGCGGCGCCCTACATCGAGATACAGGGCATGCTGGCCGGCCCGCGCGTGCAGGGCGCGGTGGTGCAGGGCGTCGACCCGGCGCTGGAGCCGAAGGTGTCGGTGCTGGGCGAGAAGATGCAGAAGGGTTCGCTGGACAGCCTGCAACCGGGCGAGTTCAACATCCTGCTCGGCAAGGAACTGGCGCTATGGATCGGCGTCGATGTCGGCGACAGCGTGGTGGCGACGCTGGCCGAAATACAGGGCACGCCGGCCGGCGCGATGCCGCGCACCAAGCGCTTCAAGGTCAGCGGCATCTTCGAGGCCGGTTCCAACGAAGTCGATCGCGGCGTGGCCTTCGTCAACATGAGCGACCTGGAGCGCGTGCTGCGCACCGAGGGCGCCACCGGCGTGCGCCTGAAGCTGCACGACATGGACCAGGCCTACACCGTCGCGCGCGACCTCGCGTTGAACCTGGACGGCTACTACCGGGTGATGGACTGGACCCAGCAGAACGCCAACCTCTACCACTCGCTGCGCATGGAAAAGACGGTGATGGGCATCCTGCTGTCGTTGATCATCCTGATGGGCGCCTTCACCCTGGTGAACTCGCAGGTGATGCTGGTCACCGACAAGCAGGCCGACATCGCCATCCTGCGCACGCTGGGCCTGACCCCGGGCGGGGTGATGCAGGTGTTCATGGTGCAGGGCACGCTGATCGGCGTCATCGGCACCGTGCTGGGCGCCATCGGCGGGGTGACCCTGACCTTGAACCTGGAGCGCATCCTCGACGGCATCGAGAAGCTGTTCAACATCACCCTGCTGCCGGAGGACGTGTACTACATCACCGGCCTGCCCACCGACATGCAGGCATGGGACGTGACCGTCACGCTGCTCACCGCGTTGCTGATGAGCTTCCTCGCGACGCTGTACCCGGCCTGGCGCGCGGCGCGCACCCAGCCGGCGGAGGCACTGCGTTATGAATGAGAACACTCGCATGGAATCGGTGATCCGCGCCGAAGGGCTGGGCAAGACCTATGCCGAGGGCAGGATGCACACGCCGGTGTTCGACGGATTGGAGCTGGACGTGGCGCCGGGCGAAACCGTCGCCATCGTCGGCGCTTCCGGCGCCGGCAAGAGCACGCTGCTGCACCTGCTGGGCGGGCTGGATACCCCCACCGCCGGCGAGGTATACGTGGCCGGGCAGCGCATGTCGGCCTTGTCCGACGCGCAGCGCGGGCGCCTGCGCAACCGTTCGCTGGGCTTCGTCTACCAGTTCCACCACCTGCTGCCGGAATTCACCGCGCTGGAAAACGTGATGATGCCGGTGCTGCTGGGGGGCACCGACGTGGCCGCCGCCGGACAGCGGGCGAAGGCCTTGCTGGAATCGGTGGGGCTGGGGCATAGGCTGGAGCACAAGCCGGGCGAACTGTCCGGCGGCGAGCGCCAGCGTGCGGCGGTGGCGCGGGCGCTGGTCAACCAGCCGGCCTGCGTGCTCGGCGACGAGCCCACCGGCAACCTCGACGACAAGACCGCCGCGACGGTGTTCGAGCTGATGCTGGAATTGAACCGGGCGCACCGCACCAGCCTGGTGCTGGTGACCCACGACCGAGGCCTGGCGCGCAAGCTGGAGCGGGTGCTGGAACTGCGCGAGGGGCGGCTGCACCAACTGGCGCATTCCGAAGTGTGATCCGGCATCGCGGCTGAACGCCGCGCCGGCCTTGCTTCCCGGTTCATGCCGGACGGCGGATGATCGCCACTTCGGGTAGTGGTCCGGATGATTCTTCCGCAAACAGGAGCAGTGCCATGAAAAAGATGCTTGCCGCGATGATGGCTGCCGCGTTGCTGGGCGGCTGCGCGACCGCCGGGAAACTGAGCAGCGGCGAACGGCTGGAACTGTATCGCGCGCATGCCGGCGAACCGGTCAGGGATTTCCAGTATTTCGGCTCGTTCAACGGCTGGACGGAGCTGGGCGACAGCGCGTTGGCGGTATGGACGCGCCCCAGCCAGGCATGGCTGCTGGAACTGGGCGGGCCATGCATGGACCTGTCCTATGCGCCGGCGATCTCGGTGACCAACATGATGGGCCGCGTCTCGGCACGCTTCGACCGGGTCATCGTGCATGGCGGCAGCCCCGGCCAGCACATCCCGTGCCGGATCCAGAGCATCCGCCCGCTTGACGTGAAGGCGCTGCGCGTTTCGGAGAAGGAACTGCGCGAGGCCAAGATCGCGGCGCGTGCCGAGGAGCAGGAGTAGGCCGGGGTTCGCCCCGATAGTTGCATGCATGAAGCGTCGGGGGCATAGCCCCGACCTACGGGGCCTCGGGGGCGACGTAGCCGGCCGGCTTTTCCGCGCCGCCACCGAACAGGAACTTGACCAGTTCTTCCTCGAGAAACGCGCGGTGCTTCGGATCGCGCGGCGACAGCCGGTTCTCGTTGATCAGCATGGTCTGGTGTGCCAGCCATGCCGCCCAGCCCTGCTTGCCGATGTTGGCGAAGATGCGCTGGCCCAGCTCGCCGGGGTAGGGCACGAAGTCCAGGCCTTCGGTTTCGCGTTGTTGGTATTGGCAGAATACGGAGCGGGGCATGGGGTGTTCCTGTCGTGTCAGCGCGCCGGGTGGCGCTCCAGCAGTTTGCGGATCGGCGCCGGCAGGCCCAGCGAATCCAGTTCGGAGCGGGCCACCCAGCGCAGGTCGCCATTGTCGCCCACGCGCGCGTGCAGGGCGACCTTGCGCAGGTGCAGCGGCTGCAGGTGCAGCCGGTAATGGCTGAAGGTGTGGACGATCAACGGCAACTCCTCGGCATTGTCGTAGTCGCCGTCGACGTTGCCGGCGAACCACTGGCGCAGTTCGGCATCGGTGTCGGCCTGCGGCAATGTCCACAATGAAGCCCAGATGCCGGCGGGCGGGCGCTTGCACAGCAGGATGCGGCCACGCGTGTCTTCCAGCAGCAGCGCGCTGGCCTCGCGCTCGGGCAGTACCTTGCTCGGCTTCGGCGTGGGCAGCGAATCCACCAGCCCCTGCGCCTGCGCGTCACAGCCAGCGCGTACCGGGCACAGGATGCAGGCGGGGTTGGCGCGGGTGCACAGGGTGGCGCCGAAATCCATCTGCGCCTGCGTCCAGTCGGCCATGCGCCCCTGCGGCACCTGTTCGACGTGCTGCGCGGCCAATGCCCACAGTTGTTTCTCGATGGCGGGCAGGCCCGGATAACCGGCGATGCCGTGGTAGCGGGTGAGTACGCGCTTGACGTTGCCGTCGAGGATCGGGGACGGGTCGTTCCACGCCTGGCTGAGGATCGCGCCGGCAGTGCTGCGGCCGATGCCGGGCAGCGCCAGCAATGCGTCGAGGTCGCGCGGCAGGTCGCCGTCGTGCAGTTCCACGCAGCGCTTGGCGGCGGCGTGCAGGTTGCGTGCGCGGGCGTAGTAACCCAGCCCGGCCCAGTGCGCCATCAGCGCGTCGTTGTCGGCCGCGGCAAGGTCGGGCAGCGTCGGGAACGACTGCACGAAACGCTGGAAATACGGAATGACCGTGGCCACCTGCGTCTGTTGCAGCATGATTTCCGACAGCCATACCCGGTACGGCGTGCGCGGATGCTGCCAGGGCAGGTCGTGGCGGCCGTGGTGGTCGAACCAGGCCAGCAGGCGCTCGGCGAAAGTGTCGGGTGGCTGGCTCATGGGGCGGGCGGCAATCATGAAGCTGGAACCGTAGGAGCGACGCAAGTCGCGACCGGACTTTGTCGGGAAAGCCCATCGCGACTTGCGTCGCTCCTACAGGAGATTTCAGGCTCCCAGCGCCTCCGGCAGCAGCGCATCGACGAAGGCCTCGGGGTCGAACACGCGCAGGTCCTCGGGGCGTTCGCCGATGCCGGCGAAGCGGATCGGGATGCCGAACTCGCGCGCCAGCGCGAACACCACGCCGCCCTTGGCGGTGCCGTCGAGCTTGGTCACCACCAGCCCGGTGACGTTGGCCGCGGCATGGAACTGGCGCAGTTGGTTCAGCGCGTTCTGGCCGGTGGTGCCATCGATCACCATCAGCACCTCGTGCGGCGCGGTGGCGTCGATCTTGCCGAGCACGCGGCGGATCTTGCTCAGCTCGTTCATCAGCCCGGCCTGGGTATGCAGGCGGCCGGCGGTGTCGGCGATCAGCACGCCGGTGCCGCGCGCCTTGCCAGCCTGCAGCGCGTCGAACGCAACCGAGGCGGCGTCGGCGTTCTGGCCCTGCGCCACCACGGCCACGCCGTTGCGTTCGCCCCACACCTGCAGCTGCGCCACCGCGGCGGCGCGGAAGGTGTCGCCGGCGGCCAGCATCAGGCTGTGGCCCTCGTCCTTGAAGCGCTTGGCGAGCTTGCCGATGGTGGTGGTCTTGCCGACACCGTTAACGCCGACGGTGAGGATCACGAAGGGCTTGGCGTCGCGGTCGATGACCAGCGGTTTGGCAACCGGTTGCAGCAGTGCGATCAGGTCTGCGCGCAGCGCGGTCAGCAGCGCGTTGGCATCGGCGAACTCGCGCGCCTTCATGCGCTTGCGCAGGTCCTCGACCAGCGCGGTGGTGGCCGGCACGCCGACGTCGGCGGTGAGCAGGGCGGTCTCGATCTCGTCGAGCAGGTCGTCGTCCAGCTTCGGGTTGCGCGAGAACAGGCCGCCGAAGCTGCGGGCGAAGGTGCTGTTGCGCAGGCGGTCGCGCCAGCCGGGCTTGCCGGCCGGGGCCGCCGGTGCGGCATTGACGGGGATCAGGCCGGCATCGCTTTCCGTGGCGGGCGGGGCTTCCGGCAACCCGGTGGTGATGGTCGCAGTGTCGCCGCCGGAGGGTTCTTCCGTCAGGTCGGCCGTGTCGGTGGCCCCGGCATCGGTCCCCGGCGCGATGGGTGCCTCCCGCTCCCCGGACGTGGGCACGGCGGACGTCAGCTCCTCGGCGCTGAACTGCGGGGGCTGACCGACCGTGGCGGTGTCCTGGGGCTTTTTGCGACGGAAAAAACTGAGCATGGGGAACGAAGAAGGAGGCAGATGGACATGCTACCACCGGCACCGCCGGCGGCCGGCCACGGCGGCCGCGAAACGGGCTAAAGTCCGCGTGTTTCCGGCCGATATAGTGGCATGAACACGATTTCCCCGATCGCCGCTTCCGGCATGCGCGTGGCCGTGATGGGCATGCGCGTGTCGGCGCACAACGTCGCGGTGCAGCCGGTGCGGCCGGTGGTGCCGCGGCAAGTGCTGACGGTGCAGACGATCCAGGGGGGCGGCGCCACCGCGCAGGTGACCACGAGCGATGAAGCACCGGACATGGTCACCGACCTGTTGGCGGCGAAGACCTATGAAGTGGCCTTCGCCGCCAATGCGGTGGTGATTCGCCGCGGGAACGAGATGCTGGGAAGTCTGTTCGACGCGTTCGCGTGAGGCAAACCGGCAGGAGCACACCTTGGTGCGCGATGGTTTTCCTTCTCCCTGCGGGGCGAGGCCGCGCGGCTTGCGCGCCACTGGCGTGCGTGCGGTTGAGCGCCCACGCCGCTGGCGTGGGCCGGGGCGCGAAGCGAGGTGCCCGAAGGGTGGATGAGGGGCGAACGCAGTCCAGATGGTTCAGACATCATGGACTGCGTTCGCCCCTCACCCCAACCCCTCTCCCGATGGGAGAGGGGCTCGAAACGCATCAGGCCGACAGCTCCAGCAGCAGCTTGTTGAGCCGGCGCACGTAGGCGGCCGGGTCCTTCAGGCCGTCGCCGGCGGCCAGCGCGGCCTGGTCGAACAGCACGCGGGCCAGGTCGTCGAAGCGATCCATGTCCGGCTCGGCGTCCAGCTTCTCGATCAGCGGGTGGTCCGGGTTGAACTCGAACACCGGCTTGCTCTCGGGCACCTTCTGCCCGCTGGCTTCCAGTATCTGCCGCATCTGCAGGCCGAGGTCCTGCTCGCCGATGGCAAGGATCGCCGGCGAGTCGGTCAGGCGGTGCGACACGCGCACCTCGGCCACGTCCTCGCCGAGCGCGGTCTTGATGCGGATGGCCAGCGCTTCCTTGGCCTTGGCGGTTTCTTCCTGCGCCTTCTTTTCCTCCTCGGTATCCAGCGTGCCGAGGTCGAGGTCGCCGCGCGCCACGTCCACGAACGACTTGCCGTCGAACTCGTGCAGGTAGCTCATCAACCACTCGTCGATGCGGTCGGTCATCAGCAGTACTTCGATGCCCTTCTTGCGGAACACCTCCAGGTGCGGGCTGTCCTTGACCTGCAGGTGGCTCTCGCCGGTGAGGTAGTAGATCTTGTCCTGGCCCTCGACCATGCGCCCGACGTAATCGGCCAGCGCCACGCCCTGCTCGCCGCTGGCATCAAAGGTGGAGGCGAAGCGCAGCAGGCCGGCGATCTTCTCGCGGTTGCCGAAATCCTCGGCCGGGCCTTCCTTCAGCACCTGGCCGAAGTTCTTCCAGAAGCCGGCGTAATCCTCGGGCCGGTCCTTTGCCAGCTTCTCCAGCATGTCCAGCGAACGCTTGGTCAGGGCCGACTTCATCGAGTCGATCACCGGGCCGGACTGCAGGATCTCGCGCGAGACGTTCAGCGGCAGGTCGCTGGAATCGACCACGCCCTTGATGAAGCGCAGGTACAGCGGCAGGAACTGCTCGGCCTGGTCCATGATGAAGACGCGCTGCACGTACAGCTTCAGGCCCTTGGCGGCGTCGCGCTGGTACAGGTCGAACGGCGCGCGGCCGGGGGTGTACAGCAGCGAGGTGTACTCAAGCTTGCCCTCGACCTTGTTGTGGCTCCACGCCAGCGGGTCGCTGAAGTCGTGGCTGATGTGCTTGTAGAACTCCTTGTATTCCTCGTCCGTGATCTCGGCCTTGGGCCGGGTCCACAGCGCGTTGGCCTTGTTGACCGCTTCCCACTCCGGCACCTCGGGCTTGTCCTCGCCGTGCTGCTCCTTGTGCAATTCGATCGGCAGGCCGATGTGGTCCGAATACTTCTTGACCAGCCCGCGCAGCTTCCAGCCGTCGGCGAAGCCTTCCTCGCCATCCTTCAGGTGCAGCACGATGCGGGTGCCGCGCTCGGGCTTGTCGATGCCCTCGATCTCGAACTCGCCTTCGCCGCGCGAGGACCAGTGCACGCCCTCGCTGGCCGGCAACCCGGCGCGGCGGCTGTACACGTCCACCTGGTCGGCGACGATGAAGGCCGAATAGAAGCCCACGCCGAACTGGCCGATCAGGTTGGCGTCCTTCTTCTGGTCGCCGGACAGGTTCTTCAGGAACTCGGCGGTGCCGGACTTGGCGATGGTGCCGAGGTGGGCGATGGCTTCCTCGCGGCTCAGGCCGATGCCGTTGTCGTCGATGGTCAGGGTGCGCGCGGCCGGGTCGGCCTCGATGCGGATGCGCAGCGGCGCGCCGCCTTCCAGCAGTTCCGGCCGGGTCAGCGCCTCGAAGCGCAGCTTGTCGGCGGCGTCGGCGGCGTTGGAGACCAGCTCGCGCAGGAAGATTTCCTTGTTCGAGTACAGCGAGTGGATCATCAGGTGCAGCAACTGCTTCACCTCGGTCTGGAAACCGCGGGTTTCCTTCTGGGTTGCGGCGGTCATCGTCAGGTTTGCTCCGTGGGTTGCCCGGGCCGCATGGCGGCCGATGGCTCCCGGGGTATGGGCGGGGCGGCGGATTTCAAGATTCGCGGCGGGTTCGGCTTATCATGCCGGCCCCGTCCCGTCGGCCTTGTGCATGTCCCGTCCTCCACGCTCTTCCGGCCCAGCCTCACGGCTTCCCGCGCAGGGAGGGGCAGGGCAGGTGCGCATCATCGGCGGGCGCTGGCGCAACACGCGGCTGCAGGTACCGCAGGTGCAGGGCCTGCGCCCGACCAGCGACCGGGTGCGCGAGACCCTGTTCAACTGGCTGATGCCGAAGCTGCCCGGCGCGCGGGTGCTGGACCTGTTCGCCGGCAGCGGCGCACTGGGGCTGGAAGCGGTGTCGCGCGGCGCGGCGTCGGCGCAACTGGTCGAGCGCGATCCGGCACTGGTGGCGGCGCTGCGTGGCGTGGTGGAGCGGCTGGGCGCGCAGGCGCAGGTGCAGGTCGCCGCCGGCGATGCGTTGCGCTGGCTGGAAACCGCGCCGCCCATGCAGGCCGACATCGTGTTCGTCGACCCGCCATTCGCCGCCGGCTTGTGGGCGCCGGTATTCGAGCTGCTGCCGCGCCACCTCGCCGAAGGCGCATGGCTGTACGTGGAGGCGCCGGCCGCGGCGATGCCGCAGTTGCCGCCGGGCTGGCAGCCGTACCGCGAAGGCGGCACCCGCGATGTGGCCCATGCCCTGTACCGGCGCGCCACTGCTACACTCCGCGGTGACCTGAACGCGACTCCGTCCGCATGACTTCGCCCAACCCCCGCATCGCCGTCTACCCGGGCACGTTCGACCCGATCACCAACGGTCACATCGACCTGGTGCACCGGGCCGCGCCGCTGTTCGAGAAGATCATCGTGGGCGTGGCGCAGAGCCCGTCGAAGGGGCCGACGCTGCCGCTGGAGCTGCGCGTGGAACTGGCGCGCGAGGCGTTGTCGCGCCACGACAACGTCGAGGTGGTCGGCTTCGACACGCTGCTGGCGCATTTCGTGCGCGCGGTGCATGGCGGCGTGCTGCTGCGCGGCCTGCGCGCGGTGTCCGATTTCGAATACGAATTCCAGATGGCGAGCATGAACCGCCACCTGATCCCGGAGGTCGAGACCCTGTTCCTGACCCCGTCCGAACAGCACAGCTTCATTTCCTCCTCGCTGGTGCGCGAAATCGCCCGGCTCGGGGGCGACGTGTCCGGCTTCGTGCCGGCCACGGTGCTGGAGGCCCTGCGCAAGGCCCGGCAGGCACGCGCGGGCCACTGAATCCCCCAACAGCCACAACGAACCGAAAGTCAGAGGGAGACGAACCATGAAGAACACGATGCGCGTGATGCTTGCCGCTTCGCTGGTGCTGGGCTTCACCGCCTGCAACAAGCAGGAGGCCGCCCCGGTCGCCGACGCACAGCAGGCGCTGGTGGCGCCGGCCAAGGACGACGACGCCGGCTGGCGCAAGTACCTGCAGGCCGTGGCCGTGCAGAACATGGGCAACATCAGCAACAACCCGTTCCTGTACTACCTGTCGCCGGAGTCGGACCCGGAGTTCGACGCCAAGTACCAGCGCCAGGTCGAAAGCGCCACCGCCGCCATCGGCCGCGGCGTGTCGCCGGGCAACATGCTGGCTTTCGGCTCGTCGGCTTCGGCGAAGATGGCCGACCTGATCGAGACCGCGTTCAAGGACGTGCAGGCCGATTCGATGAAGGGCGTGCGCGTGGTGTTCATCGGCGATGCCGCCGACAACGCCCGCGTGCAGACCATCGTCAAGCCCACCGGCGCCGACTACATCTTCGTCGAAGCCAAGTGACGCAGTGGCGGGGCCGCGTTCGCGCGACCCCGCCTTCGCCGCGGCGCCGCTCCGCACCGAGCGGGAGGCGCCTGCGGCAGGCACGAAACAACAGGAGCGATGCATCGGGCCCGCGCCCGTCGCGCAGTTCCTCCCGCGTTGGCGGGAACGGCAGTCCAGGCAATGTCCCTCAAAATCAACGAGCTCTGCGTCAACTGCGACGTCTGCGAGCCAGCCTGTCCGAACAAGGCGATCTCGATGGGCGAGACGATCTACGTGATCGACCCGGCCCGCTGCACCGAATGCGTCGGTCACTTCGACGAGCCGCAATGCGTGGTGGTGTGCCCGGTGGAGTGCATCGACCCCGACCCCGACATCGTCGAAACCCACGAACAACTGCTGGCCAAGCTGTACGGCCTGCAGCGCGACCATCCCGAACTCTACGAACCGGAGAACCCGACGGAATGAAACACGCTGCCCGTTCCCTGCTGCTGTTCGCCCTGCTGCTGGCGCCCGCCGCCTGGGCCGCCGAGGGTGCGCCCGCGCGTGCCGAGCATCCCGATGGCGCGGCGATCGCCAGCGGCCACGCGCTGGCCACGCAGGCCGGCATGGAAATCCTGGCCAAGGGCGGCAACGCGTTCGACGCCGCGGTCGCGGTGTCCTCGACGTTGGCGGTGGTCGAGCCGATCAGCTCCGGCCTGGGCGGCGGCGGGTTCTTCCTGCTGCATGACGCGGCCACCGGCAAGGACGTGATGCTTGACGCGCGCGAAACCTCGCCGGCGGCGGCCACGCCCGAGCGCTTCCTCGACAAGGCCGGCAACCTCGACCGCGACCGCTCGGTCAACGGCCCGTGGTCGGCCGGCATCCCCGGCCTGCCGGCGATGCTGGTCAAGGTCGCCGGCGAGCACGGCCGCCTGCCGCTGGCCGAGTCGCTGGCGCCGGCCATCCGCATCGCCAGCGAGGGCTTCCCGGTCTACGCGCGCATGGCCCGCGGCTACGCCATGCGCCGCGAGGTGATGGAGCGCTACCCCGGCACGCGCGAGGTCTACCTGCGCAACGGCCGCCCGATCGCCGAGGGCGACGTCTTCAAGCAGCCGGAGCTGGCGCACACGCTGCAACTGCTGGCCGACAAGGGCTTCGACGGCTTCTACCGCGGAGAGACCGCGAAGAAGCTGCTGGCCGGGGTGAAGAAGGCAGGCGGCCAGTGGACCGCCGAGGAACTGGCCGGATACACGGTCAAGGCGCGCGAGCCGATCGTGTTCGATTACCGCGGCTGGAAGATCACCACCGCGCCGCCGCCGTCCTCCGGCGGCATCGCGCTGGCGTCGATGCTGCAGATCCTCGAAGGCTGGGACCTGGCTGCGCTGGACGAGGCCCACCGCGCCCATCTGGTGGTGGAAGCGATGCGCCGCGCCTACCGCGACCGCACCTTCTTCCTCGGCGACCCGGATTTCGTGCAGATCCCGCAGCAGGTGCTGACCAGCCGCGACTACGCGCAGGGCCTGCGCGCGACCATCCACCCGGACAAGGCCACGCCCAGCGACCTGCTGTCGGGCAACCCGACGCCGCTGGAGGACGACGAGACCACCCACTTCTCGATCATCGACGGCGAGGGCAACCGCGTTGGCGCCACGCAGACGGTGAACCTGCTGTACGGCTCGGGCTTCATCCCGGCCGGCACCGGCGTGCTGCTCAACAACGAGATGGACGACTTCGCGCTCAAGCCCGGCACGCCCAATGCGTTCGGGGTGATGGGCTACGAGGCCAACGCGCCGAAGCCGGGCAAGCGCATGCTCAGCTCGATGACGCCGACCTTCATGGAGAACGCCGACAAGGTCATCGTGCTCGGCACCCCGGGCGGCAGCCGCATCATCACCATGGTGCTGCTGGGCATCCTCGGCTACGACGCCGGGCTGGACGCGCAGCAGGTCGCGGCGCTGCCGCGCTACCACCACCAGTGGCTGCCGGACGTGATCGATGCCGAGAGCGGTGCGTTCACGCCGGAAACGGTGAAGCAGCTGCAGGCGATGGGCCACAGGATCGACCTGCCGGGCGACAGTGCCGCCGGCGGCCGCGGCTCCAGCCACGTATGGGGCAACCTGCAGACGGTGGAATGGGACCGCCGCGACAACACCCTGCGTGGCGGCAGCGACCCGCGCAACCCGGTGGGCAGCGCCGAAGTGCGGCGGACCGGGCAGGGCGAGTGATGAAAAGCCCCTCTCCCTTCGGGGTGAGGGGGGCAGTCTGCGAACCACCGGTTCGCTGTCCCTCGAACGTCCTTGCGCCAGCGCAAGGGCCGGGGCGCGAAGCGGGGTTGGAGAGAGGGTACGGGGGCGAAGCCCTCTTGATGCCAGGCTGCACGAGGTTTCTCCCTTGCCGATTTCATGTGACGGCTTGCAAATATTTAACGCGACGCCGTTAGAATTTTTCACATGAAACTATGGTCGATCCGTGGCAACAGCCAGAAGCTGGACGGGGGCGCGATGTTCGGCAACGCGCCCAAGGCGATGTGGGACAAGTGGGCGCCGGCCGACGAGGCCAACCGCATAGAACTGGCCTGCCGGGCGCTGCTGGCCAGCCCATTGGGCGGCAAGACGGTGCTGTTCGAGACCGGCATCGGCGCGTTCTTCGAGCCGAAGCTGCGCGAGCGCTACGGCGTGCAGGAACCGCGGCACATCCTGATCGATTCGCTGCGCGAGGCCGGTTTCGAGCACGAGGACATCGACGTGGTGGTGCTCAGCCACCTGCACTTCGACCACGCCGGCGGCCTGCTGGCGCCGTGGTCGGAAGGACGCGCGCCGGAACTGCTGTTTCCCAACGCCACCTTCGTGATTGGCGCCGCGCACTGGGAGCGCGCGCGGCACCCGCACCCGCGTGACCGCGCCAGCTTCATCCCGGAACTGCCGGGCCTGCTGGAAGCCAGCGGGCGGCTGGAAATCGTGTCCGGCGAACATTCGCGGGCCTTGGGCGAGTCGGTGCGTTTCAGCTTCAGCGACGGCCACACGCCGGGCCTGATGCTGGCCGAGATCGTCGGCCCGGCGCAGGTGGATGGCCAGCCGCATGGCGGCGTGGTGTTCTGCGCCGACCTGATCCCCGGCCGCTCGTGGGTGCACGTGCCGATCACGATGGGCTACGACCGCAACGCGGAACTGCTGATCGACGAGAAGCGCGCGTTCCTGGAGGACAAGCTGGCGCGCAACGTGCACCTGTTCTTCACCCACGACCCGCAGTGCGCGATGGCGCAGGTGGTGCGCGACGACAGGGGCCGCTTCGGCACCGCCCACGAGTTGCCGGAGCTGAGGGCGCACGTACTCGGAATGGCGTGATCCGCCTGGTGCAGGGGCGACGCAAGTCGCGATCGGGCTTTACCGGGAAAGCGTCATCGCGACTTGCGTCGCCCCTGCGTCGCTACGCCGGCATTGCGGCGCCTCAGCCGACGCGGGTGCCGAAGATGCGGTCGCCGGCATCGCCCAGGCCGGGCAGGATGTAGCCCTTGTCGTTGAGCCGCTCGTCGATGGCGGCGGTATAGACCTCCACGTCCGGGTGCGCCGCTTCCAGCGCCTTCAGTCCTTCCGGCGCGGCGACCAGGAAGATGCCCTTGATGCGGCGCGCGCCGGCGCGCTTGAGCATGTCGATGGTGGCGATCAGGGTGCCGCCGGTGGCCAGCATCGGGTCGAGGATCAGCGCGTCGCGTTCCTCCAGCCGGCCGGTCAGGCGCTCGAAGTAGGGCACTGGCTGCAGGGTTTCCTCGTCGCGTTGCAGGCCGACCACGCTCACGCGCGCGGTGGGGATCAGCGCCAGCACGCCGGTCAGCATGCCCAGCCCGGCGCGCAGGATCGGCACCAGCGTGATCTTGGCGCCGGCGATGCGCTGCACCGCGACCGGCCCGGCCCAGCCCTGCAAGGTGTGCGCTTCTGTTTCCAGATCGGCGGTGGCCTCGTAGGCCAGCAGGCTGCCCAGCTCGTTGACCAGTTCGCGGAAATCCTTGGTGTTGAGCGTGGCTTGCCGCAGCAGGCCGATCTTGTGCCGGACGAGGGGATGGCGGACTTCGACGATCTTCATGGCGGCCTGCGGCGATGGAATGGCGGGAAGTCTGCACCAGAACCCCGTGTCTTCACAAAAGCGTGCTTCCACACAGAAGAAACCAGCGCGCGGCCGGTTTCCCCATCCCGGCATGCACCGCCGCGGCTCAGAACGCCCAGCGCATCACCAACTGGTAGCTGGGGCCGGCTTCTTCGGTTTCCAGCTCGTATTCGTCGTATTTGCGGCCGAGCTGGTCGTCGAGGTTGTCGAACTTGTGGAAGAACTCGTCCTTGGAGGCGTCCAGCAGGTTGGCCGCGCTCAGGCGCACGGACAGGTTCCTGCCGAAGCGCTTCTCGACGAACAGTTCCAGGTCGTCGCCGTACCTGACCGTGACCTCCTCGGACAGGATGCGGCTGTAGGCGTCGCCCTGCCTGCGGTAAGTGGCGCCGAAGCTGGCCGCCAGCGACGGCATGTCGTGGATGAAGCCAACGTTGTAGACGCTGCGCGCCTGGTCGTTGAAGCGGCGCTCGCCCATGAAGTCGGCGACCTTGCTGTCCAGCCAGGAGTAGTTGAGGAACACGCCGGTGTCGGGCAGGCCCAGCGCGGTCAGCGGGGTGGCCAGGTCGAACTCCACGCCGCGCACGGTGCCGTTGCCGACGTTGGCCGAGGTGAACAGCCAGCTTTCCGGGTCGAACGCGAAATCCTGCTCGCTGGCGCCGGGGTTGCTGGCGAGGAATTTCTTCAGGTCCTTGGCGTAGCTGTCCACGGCGTCCTCGCTCCACTCGCCGGTATTGACCAGCTCGATCAGGTTCTTCACGTCGCGGTAGAACAGGTTGACGCCGACCACGCCGTGCTTGCCGAGCCGGCGCTCGAAGCCCAGATCGATGCCGTTGGCGGTTTCCGGCAGCAGGCGCGGGTTGCCGACGTAGTCGTTGTCGCCGTATTCGCCGTCCAGCAGTGCCGGGATCAGCTCGTTGAAGTTGGGCCGCTTGAGGGTGCGGGCCAGCGACAGGTTGATGCGGGTCTGTTCGCTTACGTCCCACTTCAGGTGCAGCGAGGGCAGCAGTTCGTTGTAGTCGCGGCGGGCCTGGCCCTCGACGTCGCCGTCCTCGTGATAGCGCACGTCCGAGCGGGTGGTCTCGTAGCGCAGGCCGGTTTCCCAGGACAGCGCGCCGCTGCGGCCGGACAGCATCAGGTAGGGGTCGAGCCGGGTTTCCTCGATCAGCGAGCCGATGATGCCATCCAGTTCGTAGGCCACCGGGTCACCCTCGTTCTCGGCCTCCCACTCGTGGGTGGTGTAGGACACGTCGCGCTTCTTGCGGCGGTAGTCGACACCGAACTCCAGTTCGGCGGCGCCGAGCGGGCGCAGGTGCGCGAGCTTGAAGCCGGTTTCGGTGTCGCGGGCGTCCACTGCCTCGGCCTCGGCCTCGGAGGCGTCCCACTCGCCGTTGACGTATTCATGCTTTTCCTCGCTTTCGGCGCTGTCGTCCTCGAAACGGGCGAAGTCCAGATCGAATTTCGTGGTGCCGCCCGCCATGTCGAAGCGGTAGCCGGCGCCGATGCCCCAGTTCTTCTGCTTGATCGGGTTCAGGCCGGGGACGTTGGACTCGATGACGTCGCCGTCGTCGTACTCGACCTCGTGCGAGACCTCGGTGACGTCGCGGTCGGTCTTGACGAAGAAGCCGTCGATGCTCAGTCGCCCGCTGTCGCCGATGTCGGCGGTGTAGGAGACGTTGCCTGAATAATCGCGGCCGTCCTTCACCTCGTTCTGGTCTTCCCAGCTGACCAGCTCCTCCCTGCTCGGGTCGGTGTAGCGGTCCGAGCGCTTGATCTTGCCGCGGTAGCGGTCCTGCACGTTGATGCCGGCCAGCAGCCGGCCGCCGAGCGCCCGGCCGCTGCTCACCGCGCCGAAGGTCGGGTTGACCTCGCCGTCGAACCAGCGGTTGACGCCCACGCGCAGGTAGCTGCCGTCGAACTGGTAGGAATCGCGCAGGACGATGTTGATCGCGCCGGCCATCGCGTCGCCGCTGCGGTTGGCGCTGGCGCTGCGCAGGATCTCGATGTGGTCCACCATCTCGGCGGGGATGCGGTCCACCCAGAACGAGCGGTCGTCGCCGGCGCCCGGCACCTTCTTGCCGTTGATCAGCACCTGGGTGTAGCCGGCGGCCATGCCGCGCATCATCGCGCCGTCGAACTCCATGATGTCCGAGCCGACGAAGGTCACGCCCGGCACCCGCTTGAGCATGTCGCCGACGGTGTTCGGCTCGAAGCGCTGGAAGTACTCCAGGTCGTAGGACAGCACCGGCTCGATGTCGGCGCTGCGGTTGCGGTAGGCGATCTCGCCCTGGACCACGACGGTGTCCAGCTGCTTCGGCTCGCCGCTGGCCGCGGCCGCGCCATCCGGGGTGGAAACCTGCGCCAGTGCGACGCCGGCGGGAAGCAGGGCGGCGCAGGCGAGGGCTTGCGACAGGCGCAGCGCCAAGGTGTTGCGTTTCATCGGGTGGAAGTTCCGTGGGTTGTAAATGAACGGAACTTTCACCGCGGGGAATGGCAGTGATGTGACAGGAACGACGCGTGGTGGCGGTGGCGTGCCGGTTCTCCGGATTGTCACATCCGGGTCATACGATGCGCGGCCGACTCCCCCTGTGCATCGAGGAACCCCATGACGCCGCGTTGTTCATTCCGCCTGTTGCCGGCGCTGTTGTTGTTGCCGCTCGTGGCCTGTTCGGCCATGCCCGCCGTGGCCGACCGCGAACCGGACCAGTACGACGCCGACGACGTGCTGCTGCGCGACCACGACGTGCCGCACGTGGTGGTGCGCGAAGCCTTCGTGACCGAAGCCACCCCCGAGGAGAACATCGACTCGCCGGCCAGCTGGCTGCAGGACGGCAAGCGCATGCTGGTGGCCACGGCCAAGGCCAGCGATGCGCTGGTGGTCTACGACGGCGACAGCGGCCGGCGCCTGCGCACGGTGGGCGGCCCCGGCAAGGCGTTGGGCCAGCTGCAGCGCCCCAATGGCGTGGCGACCATCGACGACCGCTACCTGTTCGTGGTCGAGCGCGACAACCAGCGCGTGCAGATGTTCGCGCTGCCGGAGTTCACGCCGCTGCTGGCCTTCGGCGAGGACGCCCTGCGGCAGCCCTATGGCCTGTGGGTGCGGGCGAAGGGCGAGGGCTACGAGGTGCTGGTCAGCGATGCCTACATGGCCGGCGAGGATGCCGACGGCGACGACGTCGTGCCGCCGCTGGCGCAATTGGACCGCCGCTTCCGCCGCTACGAGGTGACGCGAAGTGGCGATGGCTGGCAGGCGCGCGATGCCGGCAGCTTCGGCGACACCAGCATGGCCGGCGCGATCCGCATACCGGAATCGCTGTTCGGCGACGAGGCGCACGGCCGCCTGCTGGTGGCCGAGGAGGACGTATCCACCGGCACCCGCCTGCGCGAGTACGACCTGCAGGGACGCTACCTCGGACGCGACGTCGGCGCCGGCCAGTACAGGGCCCAGGCCGAGGGCATCGCGTTGATGGCCTGCGCCGACGGCGGCGGCTGGTGGGTGGCCAGCGACCAGTTCGCCGACCGCACCGTGTTCCACCTGTTCGACCGTGCCAGCCTGGCCCATGCCGGCTCCTTCGCCGGCAAGGTCACCGGCCTGACCGATGGCGTGTGGCTGGATGCGCGCGGCGATGCGCGCTTCCCGCAGGGCGTGTTCTACGCCTCGCACCTGGACCAGGGCGTGGCCGCCTTCGACTGGCGCGACATCGCCGCGGCGCTGAAGCTGCCGCAATGTGCGCGTCCTTGAAGGCAGGGCCGGTCCGTGGTGTCGATGCCCGCGCGCACCTATACTCGCCGAGACCGCCAGACGGCGGATCATGGACCGGTGCAGCCCGCGGCATCATGCCGCGGGACGGGCGCCGAGGAAGGACAACGACGGCATCCTGGCGCCCGCATCGTGCATTGACGGTGCGGGACGGCAGGCAGGGAGGAACGACATGCGTGCAGGCAGGCTTGGGATCGGAACGGGGCTGGCGCTGTTGCTGGCCACGGTGGCGTGGAGCGCAGGGGCGCAGCCGCCACTGGAGGAAGAGGCGGTGCATCCGGGCGAGGTGGTGTTCGAGGACGGGCAACCCTTCGTCGATGCCGGTGGCGGCAGGCTGGAGCGCCTGCACACCCGCCAGCAGGACGGGGAGACCGTGTACTACCGCCTGGTCCGCTACGACAACGAATTCGGCTATGTCGGCGACGACGGCGCGCCGAGCGTGGCGCAGACTTCCCGCGGCAGCCTGGGCGCCACGCCGATGCGCTACCACGGTGCCGGCCACCTGTACCGGCCTGATTTCTACAACAGCCCGTACAACCGCGACGCGCGCCAGCGCTACTGGGGGCCGGGTTATTTCGGCAGCTGCAGCCGCTACGACGGTTGCCGGGGCGTGCAGCTGGTGCCGGTGGTGCCTTACCGCGTCACCGGCTACTGAGCCGGCGGCGGACGCGATGGAAAACGGCGGCCGGTGGCCGCCGTTTTCGTTGCCGGCAACCGCTCAGGCGCTGAGTGCCTCGAGCACGCGCAGCTCGGCGGGCCGCTCCAGCCCGCGCTGGCAATACTGCGGTTCGTGTTCGGCCAGCCGCTTGCCGTTGGGGCATTGCAGCAGCATGTAGTTGGCGTCGAAATTGAGTTTCTCGACCAGGAAATCGACGAACGCGCGCACCTTGGGCGACACCAGCCCGCCACCGGCGAACACCGCGTTGAAGTCGTATTCCGGCCCGGTCCAGCCGGCCAGCACGCGGCGCAGCATGCCCGATTCGATGAAGGGCTTGGCCATCACGTCGCTGCTGAGCATCAGCCCGTCGCCGGCCACCAGCATCGAGTTCAGCGCCGAGATGTCGCTGGCGACCACCAGCGGATTGACCGGGAACTCGCGCATCTCGCCGCCGTCCTCGGCCAGCGTCCAGGCGAAGCGGTTGTTCTGGCCCTGGTGGTGCTTGCGCACGGCCAGCGTGCGATGGTGCTGCAGCTCGTCGGGATGGTGCGGTTCGCCGTGCCGGTGGATGTAGGCGGGGCTGGCGAACACCTGCGTGCGCAGGCTGCCGAGCTTGCGCGCGACCAGGTTGGAGTCGGGCAGGGGGCCGATGCGCAGCGCCAGGTCGGCCTCGCCGGCGATCAGGTCCAGCACCTCGTTGCCCAGGTGCATGTCCAGGTGGATTTCCGGGTACTGGGCCTGGAACTGGCCCAGCAGCGGCGCGATCCAGGTGATGCCCACCGAGTAGGGCACGGTGAAGCGCAGCCAGCCGCGCGGGCCGGACTGCAGCTGGCCGACCGCGCTTTCGGCCTGCTCCAGTTCGCGGGCGATGCGCTGGCAGTGGTCGTAGTAGACGCTGCCGGCCTCGGTCAGGCCGAGGCGGCGCGTGGTCCGGTGCAGCAGGCGCGCACCCAGCCGCGCCTCCAGTTCCTGCACCTTGCGGCTGACGGTGGTCTTGGGCTGCCCGAGCAGGCGGGCGGCAGCGGTGAAGCTGCCCTGTTCGACCACCTTGACGAAGATCAGGGTGTCGTTGAGATCGTTGGCCATTGGGGAAGGGCTCGTGCGGAGACGGGATTGTGCCGGCGGCGGGACGATTATTCCCTTCAATTCGTACTAATCAAGTATGGATTGGAGGCGTACCTTGGCGCCCCTCGTTCAAGACCGAGTTGCAGCCATGCGCCTGCGCCACCTTCCGGGTTTCCTGCCGACACGCCGCCAGCCGGCGTTTGCCAATGCCGATCATGGCCCAAGGCGGGACAACAGCTTGAATCCACTGCACTTCGCCGCGTTGCGCGAGGTGCGCGAACCGGCGGGTGCGGGCACACGGCCTCCCGCGCTCCGGCGGCTGGCCGCATTCCTTGCAGCGGCATTGTCCCATCGGCAGGAGAAAAATTTCCGTGAGCGGGACAGTGGACATGGCCGCGCGGAGCGCCTGCGGGCGCACGGCCCCGGCATTTGCGCGGGTGGGCGCGCCGACCCGGATCTTCGTGCTTCGGTTTCCGCTGCCAGCGGCTGCTGACAGTGGCTGTCAGCAGCACGACCGCACACTGCGGGCCCCGCCCGGCACGCACGCGCATTCGACTGCCACTTCCGAACTTCTCCCCCTCCCCATTGGATGCATGACATGAAAGGTATCTCCCGTTCCTCCCGAATCGCCCGACGTGCTGCCCTTGCCGGCGTGTCGGCGCTTGCCATCGCCATCCTCGCCGCCTGCAGCGGCGGCCATGCGCAGGAAGCCGCGGCGCCACCCGCCCCGGAAGTCAGCGCTGCACCGGTGCTGGCCAGGCAAGTCAGCCAGTGGGACGAGTTCAGCGGCCGCATCGAGGCGGTGCAGAGCGTCGAGCTGCGCCCGCGCGTGTCCGGCTACATCGACAAGGTCAACTACGTCGAAGGCCAGGAAGTGAAGAAGGGCGACGTGCTGTTCACCATCGACGCGCGCAGCTACCAGGCCGAGTTCGACCGCGCCCGCGCCGAACTGGCCCGCGCCCGCACCCAGGCCGCATTGGCGCACAGCGAATCCGAGCGCGCCCGCCGCCTCGCCGAGCAGCAGGCCATCGCCGCGGAAACCGCCGAGCAGCGCCGCGCCAGCGCCGAGCAGGCTGCCGCGCAGGTGCAGGCGGCGCAGGCGGCGCTGGACGCGGCCCGCCTGAACCTGGAGTTCACCCGGGTGCGCGCGCCGATCGACGGCCGCGCCGGGCGCGCACTGGTCACCGCCGGCAACCTGGTCACCGCCGGCGACGCGGCCAGCGTGCTGACCACGCTGGTGTCGCTGGACACCGTGCACGTCCATTTCGATGCCGACGAATCCACCTTCCTGCGCTACATGCAGATGGCCCGCGAAGGCGAGCGCCCGAGCGCGCGCGAGCAGGCGCTGCCGGTGAAGGTGGCGCTGAGCGGCGAGGAAGGCTTCCCGCACGAGGGCAAGGTCGATTTCCTCGACAACCAGGTCACCCGCAGCACCGGCACCATCGGCGTGCGCGCGTTGCTGGACAACCGCGACCGCCAGTTCACCCCGGGCCTGTTCGCGCGCGTGCGGCTGCTCGGCAGCGGCGAGTTCCAAGCGCTGCTGATCGACGACAGGGCGGTGCTTACCGACCAGGACCGCAAGTACGTCTACGTGGTGGACAAGGACGGCAAGGCGCAGCGCCGCGACGTCCGCCTCGGCCGCAGCGCCGAGGGCCTGCGCATCGTCGAGCAGGGTCTGGCCGCCGGCGACAGGGTGATCGTCGATGGCGTGCAGAAGGTGTTCATGCCCGGCATGCCGGTGCAGGCCAAGCCGGTGGCGATGCAGCCCGAACCGCCAACCGGCCCGCGCACCGCCGCGCTGAACTGACCCGCATCCCCGCCTGACGCCGGCGCCCGTGCCGGCCGCGCCGCCTTCGCCCGACCGGGCGAGGGCAGGGCGGCCGCACGCCGGCCCCGGCCTTTCCAAGGATTCCGCAGATGGATTTTTCCCGTTTCTTCATCGACCGGCCGATCTTCGCGGCGGTGCTGTCGATCGTGATCTTCGCCGCCGGCCTGATCAGCATCCCGATCCTGCCGGTCGGCGAGTACCCGGAGGTGGTGCCGCCATCGGTGGTGGTGCGCACGGTGTACCCGGGCGCCAACCCCAAGGTGATCGCCGAGACCGTCGCCACCCCGCTGGAGGAGGCGATCAACGGCGTCGAGAACATGATGTACCTCAAGTCGGTGGCCGGCTCGGACGGCGTGCTGCAGATGACCGTGACCTTCCGCCCCGGCACCGACCCGGACGACGCCGCGGTGAAGGTGCAGAACCGCGTGGCGCAGGCGCAGGCACGCCTGCCCGAGGACGTGCGCCGGCAGGGCGTGACCACGCAGAAGCAGTCGCCCACCTTCCTGATGGTGGTGCACCTGACCTCGCCCGGCGGCAAGTACGACACGCTGTACCTGCGCAACTACGCGCGCCTGCACGTCAAGGACGCGCTGACCCGCATCCCCGGCGTGGGCGACGCGCAGATCTTCGGCGGCGGCGACTACGCCATGCGCGCCTGGCTGGACCCGGACCGCATCGCCTCGCGCGGGCTGACCGCCGGCGACGTGGTGCGCGCCATGCGCGAGCAGAACGTGCAGGTCTCGGCCGGCCAGCTCGGCGCCGAGCCGATGCCGGACAGCCGCTTCCTGACCCTGATCAACGCCCAGGGCCGCCTGCGCAGCGAGCAGGAGTTCGGCGACATCGTGCTCAAGAGCGGCGCCGACGGCGAGGTGGTGCGGCTGGCCGACGTCGCCCGGCTGGAACTGGGCGCCGGCGACTACACCCTGCGCTCGCAGCTGGACGGCAAGAACGCGGTGGGCATCGGCATCTTCCAGGCGCCGGGCGCCAACGCGTTGGAGATCCGCGACGCGGTGATCGGCGCGATGGAGGAAATGCAGAAGACTTTCCCGGCCGACGTGAAGTACGAGGCGGTGTACGACACCACCATCTTCGTGCGCGACTCGATCAAGGCGGTGGTGTCCACCCTGCTGGAAGCCATCGCGCTGGTGGTGCTGGTGGTGATCCTGTTCCTGCAGACCTGGCGTGCCTCGATCATCCCGCTGATCGCGGTGCCGGTGTCGATCGTGGGCACCTTCGCCGCGCTGTACCTGCTGGGCTTCTCGATCAACACGCTGAGCCTGTTCGGGCTGGTGCTGGCGATCGGCATCGTGGTCGATGACGCGATCGTGGTGGTGGAGAACGTCGAGCGCAACATCGAGGAAGGGCTGTCGCCGACCGCCGCGGCGCACCAGGCCATGCGCGAGGTGTCCGGACCGATCATCGCCATCGCCCTGGTGCTGTGCGCGGTGTTCGTGCCGATGGCGTTCCTGTCCGGCGTCACCGGCCAGTTCTACAAGCAGTTCGCGGTGACCATCGCCATTTCCACGGTGATCTCGGCGATCAACTCGCTGACCCTGTCGCCGGCACTGGCCGCGCGCCTGCTCAAGCCACACGGCGCGCCGAAGGACGGCCCCAGCCGCCTGATCGAGCGCCTGTTCGGCTGGGTGTTCCGCCCGTTCAACCGCTTCTTCAAGTCCGGCTCGGAGAAATACGAACGCGGCGTGGCGCGCATCCTCGGCCGCCGCGGCGCGGTGTTCGCGGTGTATGCGCTGCTGCTGCTCGGTACCGGCGTGGTGTTCAAGCTGGTGCCGCCGGGCTTCATTCCCACCCAGGACAAGCTGTACCTGATCGCCGGCGTCAAGCTGCCGGAGGGTTCCTCCATCGCGCGGACCGACGCCATGCTGCGCAAGGTGGCGCAGATCGCGCAGGAAACCGATGGCGTCGCCCACACCATCTCGTTCCCCGGCCTGAACGCGCTGCAGTTCACCAACACGCCCAACACCGGCGTGGCCTTCATCCCGCTCAAGCCGTTCGCCGAGCGCCACGGCCGCAGCGCCGCGCAGATCAACGCCGAGATCAACCAGAAGATCGCCGGGCTGCAGGAGGGCTTCGCCTTCGCGATGATGCCGCCGCCGATCCTCGGCCTGGGCAACGGCAACGGCTACCAGATGTTCGTCGAGGATCGCGGCAACCTCGGCTACGGCGCGTTGCAGAACGCGGTGCAGGCGATGCAGGGCGCGGTGGCGCAGACCCCGGGCATGGCGTTCCCGATCACCAGCTACCAGGCCAACGTGCCGCAGCTGGACGCGGAAGTGGATCGCGTAAAGGCCAAGGCGCAGGGCGTGCAGCTGACCGAGCTGTTCGACACCCTGCAGACCTACCTCGGCTCGGCCTACGTCAACGACTTCAACCAGTTCGGCCGCACCTGGCAGGTGATCGCCCAGGCCGACGGCCAGTTCCGCGACAGCATCGAGGACATCGGCCGGTTGCGCACCCGCAACGACCGCGGCGAGATGGTGCCGATCGGCTCGATGGTGAGCATCCGCGAAACCTACGGCCCGGACCCGGTGCTGCGCTTCAACGGCTACCCGGCCGCCGACCTGGCCGGCGAGGCCGACCCGCGCCTGCTGTCCTCGGCCGAGGCGATGAACAAGCTGACCGAGATCGCCGGGCAGGTACTGCCGGTGGGCATGGCCACCGAGTGGACCGACCTGAGCTACCAGCAGGCCACCCAGGGCAGGGCCGCCTTCATCGTGTTCCCGGTGGCGATCCTGCTGGCGTTCCTGGTGCTGGCCGCGCTGTACGAAAGCTGGTCGCTGACGCTGGCGGTGATCCTGATCGTGCCGATGACGCTGCTGTCCGCCCTGTTCGGCGTGTGGCTGACCGGCGGCGACAACAACGTGTTCGTGCAGGTCGGACTGGTGGTGTTGATGGGGCTGGCGTGCAAGAACGCGATCCTGATCGTCGAGTTCGCCCGCGAGCTGGAGATGGGCGGCAAGGGCATCGTCGAGTCCGCGCTGGAAGCCTGCCGCCTGCGCCTGCGGCCGATCGTGATGACCTCCATCGCCTTCATCGCCGGCACCGTGCCACTGGTGCTCTCGCACGGCGCCGGCGCCGAGGTGCGCAGCGTCACCGGCATCACCGTGTTCGCCGGCATGCTCGGCGTCACCCTGTTCGGCCTGTTCCTGACCCCGGTGTTCTACGTCGCGCTGCGCAAGCTGGTCACCCGCAATGGCGGCGGCCAGCTGGTGCGCCACGGCGAACCGACCCTCCACCACTGATTCCCGCGAGGCAATACGGATGAACCTCCACGAAAAGAGCGCGCCCCGTCGCCGGGTGCCGCGGATGCTGGCGGCGGTCATGACCGGCGTGCTGTTGGCCGGTTGCGCCAGCGTCGGCCCCGACTACCATGCGCCGCTGCAGCCGCCGGTGCAGTTGCAGGGCCTTGCCGATCCGGCCTTCAGCACCGCCACCTCGCTGGTCAGCTGGTGGTCGCAGTTCGACGACCCGGTGCTGGCGCAACTGGTGCATGGTGCGCTGGCCGACAACCTGGACCTGCGCATCGCGCTGGCGCGGGTGCGCATGGCACGTGCGGTCTTCAGCGAACAGCGGCTGGAGCAGGCGCCGCACGTGACCGCCATTGGCAGCCAGGACCGCCGCAAGCAGCCGGACCCCGCGCGCGGTGGCGAGCGCACCTTTGGTGAGAGCTACCAGCTCGGCTTCGACGCCGGCTGGGAGCTGGACCTGTTCGGCCGCCAACGCCGCGCCGCCGAGGCCGCGCGCGCCGAGCTGGGTGCCGAGCGCGACAACCTCGCCGACGTGCAGGTCACCATCGCCGCCGAGGTCGCGCGCAACTACTTCGAACTGCGCGGCACCCAGAAGCGCATCGCGGTGGCGCGGCAGACGCTGGCCAACCTGCACGACACCCAGCGGCTCACCGAGACGCGCCGCGAACTGGGCGCCGGCAGCGAGCTGGACGTGCAGAGCAGCCGCGCGCAGTTGAAGGCGATCGAGGCCGGCATCCCGTTGCTGGAAGTGGCCGAGGTACAGGCACGGCACCGGCTGGCGGTGCTGCTGGGCCAGCGCCCGGGCGCGCTGGACGAACTGCTGCAACCACGGCAGGTGCCGGCCTTCGCCAGGGCGCTGCCGTTGGGCGACACCACCGGCCTGCTGCGCCAGCGCGCCGACGTGCGCGCCGCCGAGCGCCGGCTGGCCGCGGCCACCGCGCGGGTCGGCGTCGCCACCGCCGACCTGTTCCCGCGCATCCGCCTCGACGGTTTCCTCGGTTTCCTCGGCGGCGATGCCGACGGGTTGGTCAACGGCGGCAACAAGGCATGGTCGCTGACGCCGTCGATCAGCTGGGCCGCGTTCGACTTCGGCAGCGTGCGCGCGCGGCTGCGCGCCAGCAAGGCGCAGGCCGATGGCGCGGCGGCCGAATACGAGAAGGCGGTGCTGCTGGCGCTGGAGGACACCGAGAACGCGCTGGCGCGCTGCGCCAGGGAGCAGTCGCGGCTGGCCATCGTCGCCGAGCAGGCGCAGGCCGCGCGTCGCGCTGAATCGCTGGCGCAGGTGCGCTACCGCGAAGGCTCGGAGGATTTCCTGGCGCTGCTGGACGCGCAACGCAGCCAGCTGGCCGCCGACGATGCGCTGGCGGCGGCCGAGGCGTCGGTGAACGTCAGCGTGGTCGCGGTCTACAAGGCGCTTGGCGGCTGGGGCCAGCGAGGCCCGGAACAGGCCGTCGCCAGCGTGCCTTGATTGTCCCGAAGAAAGAGGCGGCCGATGGCCGCCTCTTCGCTTCATCGTTGCTGCCTGCGGTCAGGCCGCGTCGGCCTGCTCGCGGCGCGGGCCTTCGACCAGCGCCCGGCCGACCATGTCCACCAGCAGGTCCAGCTCTTCCTCGTCCATGCCGAAGTGCGGGGTGAAGCGCAGCGAGTTCTCGCCGCCGTGGATCACGTTGACGCCGTGCATGCGCAGCCATTCCTCGGTGGAACCGGCGCCGTAGCACTTGAACTGCGGGGCCAGCTCGCAGGAGAACAGCAGGCCGGTGCCCTGCGCCTTGGTGATCAGGCCGCCGAGCTTCGCCTTCAGCGCTTCCAGTTTCTGCATCGCCTGTTCGCCGCGCAGGCGGATGTTGGCGCGCACCTGCGGCGTCAGCTGGGCCAGGGTGGCGCAGGCCACGTCCAATGCGCGCGGGTTGCTGGTCATGGTGTTGCCGTACACGCCCTTGCGGTACAGGTTGGCGGCGTGTTCGGTGACGGCCAGCACCGACAACGGGAACTGCGCGCCGTTCAGCGCCTTGGAGTAGGTCTCCATGTCCGGCGGGTCCAGCGTTTCGTAGCCGGGGTAATCGACGAACGACAGCGTGCCGTGGGCGCGCAGCGCGGCCTGGATCGAATCGATCAGCAGCAGGCTGCCGTGGGCGCGGGTCAGTTCGCGCGCCAGCCTGTAGAAGCCGGCCGGCACTGCGCGGCCGGGGTCGCCTTCGCCCATCACCGGCTCCAGGAACACCGCCTCGATGAACCAGTTGTTGGCGCGGGCGTCGTCGAACACCTTGCGCAGCGCCGCCTCGTCGTACGGCGGGATGGCGATGACGCTGTCCTCGCCGCGGTAGCTGGCCAGGTAGCGGTCGTAGGTCTTGCGGGTCGAGTCCGAATACAGCGCCGGGCGGTCGGTGCGGCCGTGGAAGCTGCCCTTGATGACCACGCGCTTGATCGCGGCGCCGGCATGCGCCGCGCCCGGTTCGGTCTGGGACTTGGCGTTGATGTCGGCGATGCGCGCGGCCAGGCCCACGGCCTCGGAACCGGAGTTCAGGCACATGAAGTGCGAGAACGGGCAGCCGCCGCGGCTGTGGCCGATCTCCTTGCGCAGCGCCTGCACGAAGCGGCGCTGCGACAGGCTCGGGGTCATGATGTTGGCCATCACCTGTGGCTTGCCGGCCGCGTCCAGCACCTCGGCCGGGGTATGGCCGAAGCCGAGCATGCCGTAGCCGCCGGCGTCGTACAGCACCGCGCCCTTGAGCGAAACCACCCACGGGCCGCGGGCGGCCAGGGCGACGTAGGGCACCACCGCGTCGTCGGCATAGAAGTTGACGAAGCCGGACTGCATCGCCGTGATTTGGTCCTTCTCGTCCAGGTCCAGCAGGTCGGCGGCCTCGTCCCTGATGCGGGCGTATTCGGCGGCGGCGGCCTCGATGGCGCGCGGCAGGTCGGGATGGGCAGCGGCCAGGCGCTCGATGGCGGCATCGTCCAGGCCTTGGGTCAGGCGGGTGCCGGCATGCGCGCGAAGCGGGGCGAGGGGGCCGAGTACGGTCATGCTCATCTCTCCAGAATGTTTTCGTATAGGCATTATCTGGAGATTCTGGTCACATGGCAGCTGTCATTTGGTCGAAAATCCGGGTAATTTCGTCGAAACGACGAATTTGCCTCGCGATATGAAGATTTCCCCCGCCGATGAACGCCTGCTTTCCGTACTGCGCGAGGACGCCCGCGCCTCCACCGCGCAGATCGCGCGGCGGCTGGGACTGTCGCGCACCACGGTGCAGAGCCGCATCGACCGGCTGGAGCAGCAGGGCGTGATCGCCGGCTACACCGTGCGTACCCACGCCGACTACGAGCAGGGGCAGGTGCGCGCGCACGTGCTGGTCACCGTGCTGCCGAAGAAGATGCCGGCGGTGGTCAAGGCGCTGCGCGAGATCCCGGAGGTGCGCTCGCTGCACTCGGTCAGCGGCAACCACGACCTGATCGCGATGGTCGTGGTCGGCGGGGTGGGGGAGATGGACGTGGCCACCGATGCCATCGGCGCCATCGACGGGGTCGAGCGCACCACCAGCGCGATCATCCTTTCGACCAAGTTCGAGCGTTGATGCGTGCTTGAAGCCCCTCTCCCTTCGGGGTGAGAGGAACAGTTTGCGGACCACCGGTCCGCTGTTCCTCGAACGCCCTTGCACCAGTGCAAGGGCCGGGGTGCGGAGCGGGGGTTGGGGTGAGGGGCGGCGAGGTCCTGATGGCTAAACATCACGGGCTTCGTTCGCCCCTCATCCGCCCCTCGGGCAGCTGTATTCGGCACATCCCTGTGCCTCCCCCTTCGGGCGGCTTCGCCGTGCAGCTTGGCAATCCTGCCAAGCTGTCTCCCGGAGGGAGAAGGGAAGGACCGGGTGCCGGGAAAGCTTCATGCGGGGCAAGCCCGCATCTACGGGCATCCGGTGGGCTGCCGGTACAATGTCCGGCTCCCCGCCCGATGCCCCGGCCTTGAAGAAGTCCGATTTCAACTACGACCTGCCCGCCGAACTGATCGCGCAGGCGCCGCTGCCCGAGCGTTCGGCCAGCCGCCTGCTGCTGGTGCCGCCGGCGCCTGCCGCGTTCGCCGACCGCCACGTGCGCGACCTGCCGGACCTGCTGCAACCCGGCGACCTGCTGGTGTTCAACGATACCCGGGTGATTCCGGCGCGGCTGTTCGGGCAGAAGGCCAGCGGCGGCCGGGTCGAGATCCTGATCGAGCGCCTGCTCGGCGGCCAGCAGGCGCGCGCGCAGGTCGGGGCCAGCAAGTCGCCCAAACCGGGCAGCCGCATTGCCCTGGATGCCGGCGGCGAGGTGGAGGTGTTGGGGCGCGACGGCGAGTTCTACCTGCTGCGCTTCGACATCCCCGAGCCGCTGGAATCGTGGCTGGTGCATGCCGGCCGGTTGCCGCTGCCGCCCTACATCCAGCGCGAGCCCGGCGCCGACGACCGCGAGCGCTACCAGACCGTGTTCGCGCGGCAGGTGGGCGCGGTGGCCGCGCCCACCGCAGGGCTGCACTTCGACGAGCCGCTGCTGGAACGGCTGCGCGGGCACGGCGTGCAGTTCGGCCACATCACCCTGCACGTGGGCGCCGGCACCTTCCAGCCGGTGCGGGTGGACGACCTCTCGCAGCACGTGATGCACCGCGAATGGCTCAACGTCGGTGCCGAGCTGGTGCAGCAGGTGCGCCGCACCCGCGCCGCCGGCGGCCGCGTGATCGGCGTCGGCACCACCGTGGTACGGGCGCTGGAGAGTGCAATGCGCGACGGCGAACTGCACCCGTATGCCGGCGAAACCCAGATCTTCATCACCCCCGGCTACCGCATCCGCAGCGTCGATGCGATGGTCACCAACTTCCACCTGCCGGAAAGCACCCTGTTGATGATGATCTCCGCCTTCGCCGGCAGGGAGCGGGTGTTCGAGGCCTATGCCCACGCCATCGCCGAGCGTTACCGCTTCTTCAGCTACGGTGACGCGATGCTGCTGTGGAGCAGGGAAAGGACCGGCGCGCCGACGGACGCTCCAATCCATTCCTGAGCTGCCTTCCGCTCCCATTCCTTTCCCTCCGTTCCCGGTTCCCGGCTTTCCTCATGTCCCGACTGCAGTTCACCCTCCAGACCACCGACGGCAACGCCCGCCGCGGCCAGCTGTCCTTCCCGCGCGGCACCGTGCAGACCCCGGCGTTCATGCCGGTGGGCACCTACGGTTCGGTCAAGGGCGTGCTGCCCGAACAGGTCCGCGCGCTCGGCGCCGAGATCATCCTCGGCAACACCTTTCACCTGTACCTGCGCCCGGGGCTGGACGTGATCGCCGACCACGGCGGCCTGCACGGCTTCTGCCGCTGGAATGGGCCGATCTTGACCGACTCCGGCGGCTTCCAGGTGTTCTCGCTGGCGCACCGCCGCAAGATCACCGAGCAGGGCGTCACCTTCGCCTCGCCGACCGACGGCGCGCGGGTGTTCCTCGGCCCGGAGGAGAGCATGAAGATCCAGAAGGTGCTCGATTCGGACGTCGTGATGATCTTCGACGAGTGCACGCCGTACCCGGCCACCGAGGACGTGGCGCGCAGGTCGATGGAACTGAGCCTGCGCTGGGCGCAGCGCTCGCGTGACGCGCACGACGCGCTGGGCAACGACGCGGCATTGTTCGGCATCGTCCAGGGCGGGGTGCACACCGACCTGCGCAGCCGCTCGGCCGAGGGTTTGCAGCAAATAGGTTTTGACGGCTACGCCATCGGCGGGCTGGCGGTGGGCGAGCCGGAGCACGAGCGCAACGCCATGCTCGAGCACATGCACCCGATCCTGCCGGCCGACCGCCCGCGCTACCTGATGGGCGTGGGCCGCCCCGAGGACCTGGTCGAAGGCGTGGCCCGCGGCGTGGACATGTTCGACTGCGTGATGCCCACCCGCAACGCCCGCAACGGCCATTACTTCACCTCCTTCGGCACCGTGCGCATCCGCAACGCCCGCTACGAGCGCGACATGGACCCGATCGAACCGGGCTGCGGCTGTCACGCCTGCAGCAGCGGCTACACCCGCTCCTACCTGCGCCACCTGGACCGCTGCAACGAGATGCTGGCGCCGATGCTCGGCACCCTGCACAACCTGTATTACTACGAGAAGCTGATGGCCGACATGCGCGCGGCCATCGAGGCGGGAACCTTCGGGGCCTTCCGCGAGTCCTTCTATGCGGCGCGCGGCGCGACCGCCCCGGCGTAGGTCGGGGCTACGCCCCCGACGCGCCATGTCGGATTCGCCGGGAGCGCCGGGGCGGTAGCCCCGACCTACGTGGGGCATGTGTTTGCCGGCGTAGGGAGCGGGCAATGCCCCGTGCGTTCGGCCGGCGAGGGTTCGCCCGTATCCTCATCCAAATCCTCTCCCGGGGGAGAGGGCCCCGACCTCAGGCCGTTGGCGGCAAAGCCTTGCAATCGGCCCCTCCCGCCCCTATGGCATACTTCCCCGCTTGAATCCGTTTCGCGGCGCCGGCCATGGCCGGCGCCGCCCAACTCCCAAGGACACATGATGAACCCGATGGCAATCCTGCTTCCCGTCGCCCAGGCCGCTCCGGCCGCCCCGGGCATGGGTACCTTCCTGCTGCCGATCGTCCTGATCGCGGTCATGTATTTCGTGATGATCCGCCCGCAGATGAAGCGCCAGAAGGAACACAAGGCGATGCTGGAGAAGATCAACAAGGGCGATGAAGTGCTGACCAACGGCGGCATCGCCGGCGTGGTCACCCATATCGGCGAAAACTTCATCACCGTCGAGGTGGCCGACAACGTGCAAATCCGCGTGCAGAAGGGCGCCATCGGCAACGTGCTGCCCAAGGGCACGCTGAAGTCCGCCGCCTGAACCCGCCTTTTCCGTCCGCCACCACGTGACGCCGGCGCGGCGTCACGCAGGATCCCGCAATGCTCGAATTTCCACGCTGGAAGTACTTCCTGATTCTGATCATTCTGGCGGTCAGCGCCCTGTATGCGCTGCCCAACGTCTACCAGAAGGATCCCTCCGTGCAGATCACCGCCAACCGCGGCGGCCAGATCGACGACGCGTTCAAGCAGCACATCGTCTCGGTGCTGGACGAAGCAGGGGTCGCCCCCAAGTCGGTGGAGATGGAGGGCGAGAACAACCTCATCGTCCGCCTGCCGTCGCTCGAGGCCCAGACCCGCGCCAACGACGCGTTGCGCGAGAAGGCCGGCGAGAACTACACCGTGGCGCTGAACCTGGCCTCGACCGTGCCGGACTGGCTGGCCAGGGTGGGCGGCAAGCCGATGGTGCTGGGCCTGGACCTGGTCGGCGGCGTGCACTTCGCCCTGCAGGTGGACAAGAAGGCCGCGGTGGACAAGCGTTTCGACGCCTTCGCCGAGGACATCCGCACCACCCTGCGCGACGGCCGCATCGGCTACCGCTCGGTCGAGCGCCGTGGCGAGAGCGACATCCAGGTGGTGCTGTCCAACGCCGCCGACGCCGACAAGGCGCGCGTGGCGCTGGCCAAGGCGCAGCCGACCCTGACCTATTCGGGCAGCGGCGAGCGGCTCACGGTCAGCGTGCCGCAGGCGGAGATGCTGCAGATCGCCTCAGGCGCCATCGAGCAGAACCTGAGCACGCTGCGCAACCGCGTCAACGAGCTGGGCGTGGCCGAGCCGATCATCCAGCGCCAGGGCGAGGACCGCATCGTGGTCGAACTGCCGGGCGTGCAGGACACTGCCGAGGCCAAGCGCATGATCGGCGCCACCGCCACGCTGGAATACCGCGCCGTGGTCGATGGCAACGCGCAGGACGCGTTGGCCACCGGCCGCATCCCGCCGGAAGCCAAGCTGTACCGCGACCGCAGCGGCCGCCCGGTGCTGCTGAACAAGCGCACCATCGTCACCGGCGACCAGATGGTCAAGGCCGATGCGGCCACCGACCAGAACGGCATGCCGGCGGTGAGCGTCACCCTCAACAGCGTCGGCGGCCAGCGCATGTTCGACTTCACCAGCGGCAACGTGAACAAGCCGATGGCGGTGGTCTACACCGAGCGCATCCCGCAGGTGACGATGGTCGACGGCAAGGAAGTGCGCAGCTTCCGGGTCAAGGAGGAAGTCATCTCCGTGGCCAACATCAACGGCGTGTTCGGCAAGAACTTCCAGACCACCGGCCTGGAGAAGACCGAGGCCGAGAACCTGGCCAAGCTGCTGCGCGCCGGTTCGCTGGCCGCGCCGATGGACTTCGTCGAGGAATACGTGATCGGCCCGAGCCTGGGCGCGGAGAACGTGGCCCGCGGCGTCAAGGCGGTGGTGTTCTCGTTCGTGTTCACGCTGCTGTTCTTCACCGTCTACTACCGCGTGTTCGGCGCGATCACCTCGGTGGCGCTGCTGTTCAACCTGCTGATCGTGGTGTCGGTGATGTCGCTGTTCGGCGCGACGATGACCCTGCCGGGCTTCGCCGGCCTGGCGTTGTCGGTGGGCCTGTCGGTGGACGCCAACGTGCTTATCAACGAACGCATCCGCGAAGAGCTGCGCGCCGGCATGCCGGCCAAGGCGGCCATCGCCGCCGGCTACGAGAAGGCCTCGCACACCATCCTCGACGCCAACCTCACCGGCCTGATCGTCGGCGTGGCGCTGTACGCGTTCGGCACCGGCCCGCTGAAGGGCTTCGCGCTGACCATGATCATCGGCATCTTCGCCTCGATGTTCACCGCGATCACCGTGTCGCGTGCGCTGGCGGTGCTGCTCTACGGCCGCCGCAAGAAGCTGACCTCCGTGGCCATCTGAGTCCGACGCGAATCCTTTTGCAAAAGCCCGCGCCTTCGGGTGCGGGTTTTCCAGGGAAAACCCTTGCATGAAACTGTTCCCGCTTCACCTCATCCCGAACGACACCACCATCGACTTCATGCGCCACCGCAAGCCGGTGCTGGTGCTGATGGTGGTCCTGCTGGTGCTGTCCATCGGCATCATCGGCTTCAAGGGCTTCAACTACGCGCTGGAGTTCACCGGTGGCACCGTGGTGCGCACCCACTTCCAGAACAGCATCGACGCCGACAGCGTGCGCGAACGCCTGGCCGCGGCCGGCTTCGAGAACGTGCAGGTGCAGAGCGTGGGCGGCGGCAACGACATGATGGTCCGCCTGCCGCCCGATGCCGAGCACAACAACGCCGCCGATGCGGCGCAGAAGGTGGCCGAGAAGGTGCGCGCCGCGGTGACCAGCGAGGCCAACCCGGCCACGGTGCAGCCGGGCGAGTTCGTCGGCCCGCAGGTCGGCAGGGACTTGGCGATGAACGGCGTCTACGCCACGCTGTTCATGCTGGTCGGCTTCCTGATCTACATCGCCGCGCGCTTCGAATGGAAGTTCGCGGTGGTGGCCAGCATCACCGCGTTCTTCGACCTGATCCTGACCGTGGCCTACATGTCGCTGCTCGGCCGCGAGTTCGACCTGACCGTGCTGGCCGGCATGCTGTCGGTGATGGGCTTCGCCATCAACGACATCATCGTGGTGTTCGACCGCGTCCGCGAGAACTTCCGCAGCCTGCGGGTGGACCCGCTGGAAGTGCTGAACCGCTCGATCAACCAGACCCTGTCGCGCACCATCATCACCGCGGTGATGTTCTTCCTGTCGGCGCTGGCGCTGTACATGTACGGCGGCGAATCGATGGAAGGGCTGGCCGAAACCCACATGATCGGCGCGGTCATCGTGGTGGTGTCCTCGGTCATCGTCGCCGTGCCGATGCTGAGCATCGGGAAGTTCGCGGTGTCCAAGCAGGACCTGATGCCCAAGGCCCGCGACGTCGAGGAACTGGCGCGCCGCCCGTAACCGGGCGACCCCGCCCAGCCCCGGAAGAGCCGCGCATGACGCGGCTCTTTCTTTTTGTCTTCGTGCCCGCCACCACGCGCGAATCCATGCGGGGGCGTCGGTTGTGTTCACTGCGGGCGCACACTACGATCCTTCCGGTTCGGCGCCCGGCCATTGCATCGCGCCGCCGGTTTTTCGCATCCATCCGAGGTTTTCATGGTCATCAAACCGCGTGTGCGCGGCTTCATCTGCGTCACCACCCACCCGACCGGCTGCGAGGCGGCGGTCAAGGAACAGATCGACTACATCAAGGCGCAGCCGAAGCTGGCGCATGGCCCGAAGAAGGTGCTGGTGATCGGCGCGTCCACCGGCTACGGGCTGGCCGCGCGCATCAAGGCCGCCTTCGGCAGCGACGCCGCCACGCTGGGCGTGTTCTTCGAGCGCCCTGGCACCGAGAGCAAGCCGGGCACGGCCGGCTGGTACAACTCGGCCGCGTTCGAGAAGCACGCGCACGCGGCCGGCCTGTACGCGCGCAGCGTCAACGGCGATGCGTTCTCCGACGAAGTGAAGGCCAGGGTCATCGAGATCATCAAGGCCGACCTCGGCCAGGTCGACCAGGTGGTCTACAGCCTGGCCGCGCCGCGCCGCAAGCACCCCAGGACCGGCGAGATCATCAGCTCCACGCTCAAGCCGATCGGCGCGCCGATCACCCTGCGCGGGCTGGACACCGACAAGGAAGTGCTGACCGAAACCACGCTGCAGCCGGCCACCGACGAGGAAATCGCCGGCACCGTGCAGGTGATGGGCGGCGAGGACTGGCAGATGTGGATCGACGCGCTGCTGGAAGCCGGCGTGCTGGCGCCGGGCGCGACCACCACCGCCTTCACCTACGTCGGCGAGGAGATCACCCAGGCGATCTACTGGAACGGTTCGATCGGCGCGGCCAAGAAGGACCTGGACGACAAGGTCAAGGCCATCCGCGGCAAGCTGCAGGGCATCGGCGGCGACGCACGCGTGTCGGTGCTCAAGGCGGTGGTGACGCAGGCCAGCTCGGCGATCCCGACCATGCCGCTGTACCTGTCGCTGCTGTTCAAGGTGATGAAGGAAGAGGGCACCCACGAGGGCTGCATCGAGCAGCTCGATACGCTGTACGACATCCTCTACAACGGCCCGCAGGGCGGCGCCAATGCCGCCGACCACATCCGCCGCGAACGGGTGGATGGAAAGGGCCGCGGCGTCGCGCTGGTCGACGAGGAAGGCCGCCTGCGCGCCGACTACAAGGAAATGGCGCCGGAAGTGCAGGGCAGGGTGGTCGAGCTGTGGCCGCAGGTGACCAACGAGAACCTGTACCAGATCAGCGACCTGGTCGGCTACAAGGCCGATTTCCTGCGCCTGTTCGGTTTCGGCGTGGACGGCGTGGACTACGACGCCGACGTCGACCCGGACGTGAAGATCGACAACCTCGTCGACCTGACCTGAAGCACGAAAGGCCGGCGCAAGCCGGCCTTTCCACATCTTCGTAGGTGCCGGGCTTGCCCGGCACAGACCGTCGGTAAAGCCCCAATGCGGGGCTTGCCCCGCATCCACGCAGCTGCGGTGGGTGCCGGCCGTTGGCCGGCACTGCTTTACGCGTTGAACTCGAAATCCATCCGCGGGCCGGTGGGGCCGACGAAATCGCCCTGCACGTAATCGAAGCCGGCATTGAACAGCAGGCTCATCGTCGCCGCATCGGCGACGTGCTCGGCGATGGTGCGGATGTTCTCTTCCTGCGCCCGCGCGGTGATTTCCTGGGTCTTGGGCAACTGTTCGCGGGCCTGCGCCGGGTCGGCGGTGAAGCTGCTGTCCAGCTTGAGGAAGGCCGGCTTGAAGTGGCTCAGCAACTGGAACGAATCCAGCCCCGAGCCGAACTGCTCCAACCCGACCTTGCAGCCCAGCGCGGCGACGTCGTCGAGGAACTGCTGGGCATTGCGCAGCTGGGTGAACACCCGCGCCTCGGACACCTGCAGCCACAACTGCTCGCCGGCCACGCCCTCGGCCTGCAGGCCGTCGCGGATCACCTTCAGCAGCAGCGGGTCGGAGAACGACTCCGGTGTGATGCGCACCATCAGGTGGGTGCGGTGGCCGGCACGCTGGCGCTCGCCGAGCGCCTTGAGCGCATGGCCGACCATCCAGCGGTTGATCGGCGCCAGCAGGTCGTGGTCCTCGGCGATCGGCAGGAAGGTGGCCTGGCCGACCAGTTCGTCGTTGCTGAGCAGCTGCAGTGTGGTGTCGTACAGCTGCAGCGGCTCGCCCATCAGGTTGATGACCGGGCGGAAGCCGAGCTGGAAGCCTTCGCCGTCCAGCGCCTCGCGGATCAGCGTGACCCAGCGCTGCACGCGTTCTTCCTCCAGCCGGTCGGTGGCGCCAGGGTCGAATACCTTGACCGTGTTGCCGCCCAGCTCGACCGCGGTGCGCATGCAGTCGCCGGCACGCGACAGCACCTGGCCGACGCTGGCGATCTTCTCGCCGACCTGCACGCCGCCGATGCTGACGGTGACGGTGGCCGAGTGCTCGCCGACGGTGAACACGTGCGAGGCGAAGGCTTCGCGCACCATCTCGGCCACGCCCATCGTGTGCAGGTAGTCGCCCTGCACCAGCAGGGCGAAGCTGTGCTCGCCGACGCGCGCGATCGAGGCGCCCGGGTCGAGGCCGGCGGCCAGGTGCTGGCCCAGCGCGGCGATCAGCGCGTCGGCCGAATCCAGGCCGATGGTCGGCAGCAGCCGCGCGTAGTGGTCCGGTTCGACCAGCAGGAAGCCGTACTGGCCCTCGCTGCGGCTGACCTGGGCCACCGCGTTTTCCAGATGCACCATGAAGGTGGGGCGGTTGAGCAGGCCGGTGACCTGGTCGCGCTGGCGCAGTGCCTCGACCTCGCGCGCCAGCTCCGGGTCGAACTCCTCGCGGCGGCGGAACACCACCTGGATGCAGGATTCGCCCTCGTAGGTGGCGGCGGTGAATTCCATCGTCGCCGGGAAGGTGTCGCCTTCCTGGTTGCGGGCGTGCAGTTCGTACTGCGGCGGCGGCGCCTCGCCCTTGCTCAGCGACTTGAGCAGCTGCTTGAAGTCCTCCACGTGCTGCGGCGCGACCATGTCCAGCAGCGAGATGCCTTCCACGTCCTCGAACGACGCGTAGCCGAACATTTCCAGATAGGCATCGTTGGCACGGATGTGCATGCCTTCGTGGATGTAGGCGATGGGGTCGCGCGAGGAGGCGATCAGCGCGTCGCAGCGGCGCTCGGTCTCGCGCATCTGCGCCTCGATCCGGCGCAGGCCGCGGCGCGCCTGCAGGTCGGTCCACTCGTTGCGCACCACCGCCAGCAGGTGCTCGGGGCGCTGGCGCAGGGCGATGGCGCGGATGCCGTTGGCGCCGGACTCCACCAGCATCCGTTCGTCGACGTGCTCGGCCAGCAGGATCACCGGGATGTCCTTGCCGCTGGCGGCGATCTGCTGGCTCAGCAGCGCCTGCGGAATCACCTGCGACGGCGCCGACAGCACCAGGTCGATGGCCTGCCCGGCCAGCACCTGCACCAGTTCCGCCGGCGTCTGCGGGCGGAACGGGCGGATGGCGATGCCGCTGTTGCGCAAGGCGCTGGCGATGGCTTCGGCGCTTTCGGCGCTGTCATCGATGATCAGCAGGCGCAGGGTGATTTCTTTGCCGTTCTGCATTCGGGACTCCCCTTTGACCGGGTTTAATACAACACGGCGCGATGGCCGTCCATGCGTGGATCGCCCGCCTGTGACAGCGGTCGTGTGCGGGGCGGGGTACGGGCGGGGCGCGCTGCCGGCCGCCGCATTCAGGCCACCTGCCCGGCGGCGTGGCCGCTGGCCCAGGCCCACTGGAAGTTGTAGCCGCCCAGCCAGCCGGTCACGTCCAGCACCTCGCCGATGAAATGCAGGCCGGGCACCCGCCGCGATTCCATCGTCGCCGACGAGATCGCGGCCGTATCCACCCCGCCCAGGGTCACCTCGGCGGTGCGGTAGCCCTCGGTACCGCTGGCCACCAGCGGGAAATCGCCGAGCAGGGCCGCGGCGTCGCGCAGCTGGCGCTCGTCGAGCTGGCGCAGCGGCCGGTCCGGCAGCCAGTGTTCGCACAGGCGCTGCGCCATGCGCTTGGGCATGGCCTCGGCCAGCACCGTGCGCAGCTCCGAGGCGCCGCGCTCGCGCTTCATCGTGCACAGCCAGTCGCCGGCGTCGCGGCCGGGCAGCAGGTCCAGCCGCAGGTCGTCGCCGGGTTGCCAGTACGAGGAAACCTGCAGGATCGCCGGGCCGCTGATGCCGCGGTGGGTCAGCAGCATGAAGTTGCGGAAGTCCTGCCCGTTGCAGCGTGCCGCCACCGGCAGCGCCACGCCGCTGAGGTCGGCGAAACGTTGCTGGTGCTTGCCGCTGAGGGTGAGCGGCACCAGCCCGGCGCGGGTCGGCAGCACTTCGTGGCCGAACTGGCGGGCGACCTCGTAGCCGAAGCCGCTGGCACCCATGCTCGGGATCGACAGGCCGCCGGTGGCGATGACCAGCGAGGCGCAGTGGAACCGGCCCTGCCCGGTACGCACGCGGAAACCGTCGGCGCCGCGCTCGATGCCTTCCACCGCGCAATCGGTGCGGACCTGCGCGCCGGCGGCGGCGCATTCGTCGAGCAGCATCCTGACGATCAGCTTCGACGAGACGTCGCAGAACAGCTGGCCCAGTTCCTTCTCGTGGTACGCGATGCGATGCCGCTCGACCATGTCGATGAAGTCGGCCGGGGCGTAGCGGGCCAGCGCCGACTTGCAGAAATGCGGGTTGGCGGAAAGGAAGTTGGCCGGGGCGGTGCCGGTGTTGGTGAAATTGCAGCGGCCGCCGCCGGACATCAGGATCTTCTTGCCCGGCTTGTTGGCGTGGTCGATCACCTGCACGATGCGGCCGCGCTGGCCGGCGGTGAGCGCGCACATCAGCCCGGCGGCACCGGCGCCGATGACCAGCACGTCGCAGCGGATCGGGTCGCCGGCCACTGCGTGCTTATTCCGCCGCGCGCTTGCGCCAGGCCGGGATCACGTCCAGCTGCATATGGTCGGCGATCAGCTGCACCTCGCCGTCCTGGACCAGCACGCTCCAGCGCATCGCCCGCTGGATCTGCGCGCCCCACAGCTCGACGAAGCCGGCGGGCAGGTCCAGCACCGACAGGTTGCCGAAACGTTCAAGGTGCCGGCCCTGCTTCTGCCACCAGATGTCGGAGGCGTTGCCGCCGTAGTTGACCACCTGCACGCGGGTGCTGCGATTGCAGGCCTTGCGGACGCGCGATTCGTCCGGGTGGCCGAGGTCGATCCAGCGCAGGATGTCGCCGGTGTAGTCGTGCTGCCACAGGTCCGGTTCGTCGTCGGTGCTCAGGCCGCGGCCGAACTCCAGCCGCTCGTCGGCGTTCAGGGCGAACGCGAGCAACCGCACCATCAGCCGCTCGTCGGTTTCGGACGGGTGCTGGGCCAGGGTCAGGTGGTGGTTGGCGTAGTAGCCGCGATCCATGTCGCTGATCTGCAGCTCGGCCTTGCGGATGGTGGCGGTGAGGGCCATGAAGTTACCGGGGCAAAAGACCGCCCATGATAAGCCTTGCCGGGCATGCGGGCCGGTTGTCGCATTGCGTGTTCAGCGCTGCGCGGCGAGCCAGCGGTCCAGTTGCGCGGCAAAGGCCTGGCGGTCGCGCGGGTGCAGGCTGGCCGGGCCGCCGGTATGGATGCCGGCGCCGCGCAGCTCGGCCATGAAATCGCGCATCGACAAGCGCTCGGCGATGCTGTCGCGGTCGAACGGCACGCCGCGTGGATCGATCGCGGCCGCTGCCTTTTCCAGCACGCGGGCGGCGAGGGGAATGTCCTGGGTGACGACCAGGTCGCCGGCGGCCACCCGCTCGGCGATGGCGTCGTCGGCCGCGTCCGCACCGGCACCCACCTGCAGGCTGCGGACGAAGCGCGAGGCCGGCGTCTGCAGCCAGCGGTTGGCGACCAGCACCACCTCGGTCCGGGTGCGCTCGGCGGCGCGGTACAGGATGTCGCGGATGGCGGCCGGGCAGGCGTCGGCATCGACCCATATCCGCGGCGTGGACGCGGGGGAATGCGGGGTCATGGCGCGCAACCCGGCGCGCGCGCGTATTTATTCTGCATGTGCAACCTCTTGCTTTTGTTTCAACTGATTGAATGTAAAGGAGTTGTTTGTTTTCGTGCGCTGGCCACACCGGCTGAATGCGGTATTTGTCGCTTTTTGCCGGAAAGCCGCGTATCTTTCGCCCCACTGTGCTTGCAAGGGTCACCGTGAATCGTGGCCTGATGCAGCTGATCTCACCGATCCGCTCATCGTTCCGTTTTACCAATGCCTGCAACTCAGTCTCGGTCCCGATCCCGGTGGCCGCGATTTTTTCAATCAATAGTTCCAGGAGTTCGTAATGTCTGAGCGTCAGACCGGCACGGTGAAGTGGTTCAACGATGCCAAGGGTTTCGGTTTCATCACCCCGGAAAGCGGCCCCGACCTGTTCGTGCACTTCCGTGCCATCCAGGGCAACGGCTTCAAGTCGCTGCAGGAAGGCCAGAAGGTGACCTTCGTCGCCGTGCAGGGCCAGAAGGGCATGCAGGCCGACCAGGTGCAGGCGCTGTAATCCAGCCCCCGCAACCGCAAGGTCGCCAGAACGCCGGGAGCGCAAGCTTCCGGCGTTTTTTGTTCGTCGCGCATCGATGATGTCTCCCGTATTCGACAATCGTTTCATCCGTGAACTGCCCGGCGATACCGAAACCGGCCCGCGTCGCCGCGAGGTGACCGGGGCGGCGTGGTCGTCGGTATCACCCACGCCGGTGGCCGCGCCGTGCCTGCTGGCGCACTCGCCGGAAGTGGCGGCGCTGCTGGGCTTCGACGCGGCAACCGTGCAGGCGCCGGGGTTTGCCGAGGTGTTCGGCGGCAACGCGCTGTATCCGGGCATGCAGCCGTGGGCGGCCAATTACGGCGGCCACCAGTTCGGGCACTGGGCCGGGCAGCTGGGCGATGGCCGCGCCATTTCATTGGGCGAGTTGCTGGCCGATGGCCGGCGCTGGGAGCTGCAGCTCAAGGGCGCCGGGCCGACGCCCTACTCGCGCGGTGCCGACGGACGCGCGGTGCTGCGTTCGTCGATCCGCGAATTCCTGTGTTCGGAAGCCATGCACCACCTCGGCGTGCCGACCACGCGCGCGTTGAGCCTGGTCGGCACCGGCGAGGCGGTGGTGCGCGACATGTTCTATGACGGCCATCCGCGCGCCGAGCCGGGTGCGGTGGTGTGCCGGGTGGCGCCGTCGTTCATCCGCTTCGGCAGCTTCGAGCTGCCGGCCGCGCGTGGCGATGTCGGCTTGCTGCGGCAACTGGTGGATTTCTGCATCGACCGCGATTTCGACCACGCTTTTCGGCACCTGCCGCCCGGCCCGTCGCGCGATGGCGACTGGTTCGCCGAGGTCTGCACGCGTACCGCGGCGCTGGTCGCGCAGTGGATGCGGGTGGGCTTCGTGCACGGGGTGATGAACACCGACAACATGTCCGTCCTCGGCCTGACGCTGGACTACGGTCCCTATGGCTGGGTGGAGGACTACGACCCGGACTGGACGCCCAACACCACCGACGCGCAGGGCCGGCGCTACCGCTTCGGCACGCAGATGCAGGTGGCGTACTGGAACCTGGTGCGGTTGGCGCAGGCGCTGTCGCCGTTGTTCGGGGAGGTGGTGCCGCTGCAGGCGGGGCTGGATGCGTTCCAGTCACGTTTCGCCGAAGAGGAGCGCCGGCACCTGCTCGCCAAGCTCGGCCTCGGCGAATACCGCGAGGGCGACGAGGCATTGATGGCGCAGCTCCTGCAACTGCTGCACGACGGCGAGATGGACATGACCCTGGCCTTCCGGGCGCTGGCCGACGTCGATCCGGACCGGCCCGACGCCGCCGCGCTGGAAGGCGCGTTCTACTCCGCCGAACGCCGCGCGCGGGTGATGCCGGCGCTGCACGACTGGCTGCAGCGCCACGCCGCGCGGGTGCGCGATGAAGCACTGCCCGCTGCCGGGCGCCGGCGCACCATGCAGGCGGCCAACCCGAAGTACGTACCGCGCAACTGGTTGCTGCAACAGGCGATCGACCGTGCCGAGCAGGGCGACGTGGCCGGCATCGGCGAACTGCTGGACGTGCTGCGCCATCCCTGCGACGAGCAGCCCGGCCGCGAAGTCTTCGCCCAGCGCCGGCCGGAATGGGCGCGCGAACGGGCCGGGTGCTCGATGCTGTCGTGCAGCTCCTGATCCTCTTTGCGACACAATGGCCGTCATGACCGATACCTATCCCGACTGGGCTGGCGCGATCCGCGACGTGGCCGATTTCCCCAGGCCCGGCATCCTGTTCAAGGACATCACGCCGCTGCTGGCCGACGCCCCCGGCTTCCGCGCGGCAATCGCGGCGATGGCCGCACCCTGGCGCGCCGCCAATGTGCAGGCGGTGCTGGGCGTGGAGGCGCGCGGCTTCATCCTCGGCGCCGCGCTGGCACTGGAACTGGGCGCGGGCTTCGTGCCGCTGCGCAAGCCGGGCAAGCTGCCCGGCGCCACGCTGGTGCAGGCGTACGCGCTGGAATACGGCAGCGACCGCATCGAAGTCTGCGCGGAGGCCGTCGCGCCGGGGACGCGGGTGCTGCTGGTCGATGACGTGCTGGCCACCGGCGGCACGCTCGCCGCGGCGCTGTTGCTGGCGCAGCGGCTGGAAGCCGAGGTGCTGGGCGCGGCGGTGCTGGTGGAACTGGACGGGCTGGGTGGCCGCCAGCGTCTGCCTGCCGGTCTGCCGCTGCGGGCCACGCTGGTGTATTGAGCGCGGGCCGGCGGTTTCGGCTTTTCGCAGGTGCCGGGCATGCCCGGCACGGGGCATTACCGGGACCTGATTAGCACGATCTTTCAGCATGAAATACCGGCACATCGCGCAACGCCCGCTCCGTCCACGGCGGCAAGCCCACCGCAGCGGCCAGCAAGCCCGGGACCAGTTGG
>Ga0182740_1000478_pt1 | contig 44813 bp, 47 predicted proteins | sample eDN5th37CKraftBY_FD_128872 | JGI IMG/M metagenome (GOLD analysis project Ga0182740, IMG submission 128872) | Enriched backyard soil microbial communities from Emeryville, California, USA - eDNA 5th pass 37_C Kraft BY (version 2) (version 2) | ecosystem: Environmental > Terrestrial > Soil >...
CGATGTCCTGACCGAACTCGTTCTTAGGCATGGTTTTACCGTCAACTGGCCGCTGGGTAGTTGACTTCGGCCGTTGAGCCGCGCCGAGCATACGTGTTTGAAAGCGAAGCGGCCGCCGTCGAGGATCTCGCGGGTAAGGCGTGACCTGACCGTGTCGCCACGCTTCTGCGCCGTCATGTTGTGATTCTCTGACGGTACCTTCCGCAGAGAACATCTGGACGTAAACCGGTCCTGTGGCGCCGAAAACATCGCTGCCACGCTGCCGCTGCTCGCTTGTCGGCGGCGATCATCCTGGTGTATCGGCGGGTGGTTGCGACAGTCGTCGTCAGAGAGCGTCGCCCGGGACGTTCGTGCCGACTTGAGTGCCGCCCTCGGCGACTCCGCTACCGCCGAGGTACGCGTCGAGATACTCTGCGCGCCATCGTTGCCAGTCCAGATATGCCGTACCGGCGTCGGCTCGATAACGTCGGTACTGTCCGCGGGCGGTGCGCAGTGAACGTCGTGCCCCCAACGCGGCACGGCGCGCCGCAGCCCTTGCCTCCGATTCTTGACCTGCCGTCAGCTGAACCGGCGGGTCGTGGAAGATCGCTCGATTGCTGAACATAATCACATTATATGACTCAGCAAGTAAATGAACATTATCTAGATCAAGTTTCATTTGCTGTGTCGTAGGCTGTAGGTCGTGTGCAAGGAGGTTGGCAGGGCCAGGACGAACGAGGGGAAAGGCTGCGACCGGCTCCGTTGCCAGCGTGCCGCCGGTCAGGTTCAGGTGATCCCAAGCAGCTGCGCAATGTCTTCGCCCGCAGTGGAGTTGGGGGTCACGCAACGCCTGGCCGGGCCGGTGGTGGCCTGCGGTTTGTCACATCTTCTGGTGACGAGTCCGCTTCTGACGGATTTCTGCTCGACAGCACCGCGGGCCAGCTCGCGGGCCCAGCGTTGTGCGTCGAGTACGTCCTCCACCGTAGCCGGTTCGGCGGTTCACCTTCGACGACTTCTGGCGGCGGGTCGCACCGGCGCCATCGCCGTGACATCCGCCTCACAGAAAGGCCATTCCAATGAAGATGCGCGCCGCCCGCATGCACGGGTACAAGCAACCGTTGCGGCTTGAGGAGATACCCGTCCCGACGCCGGGACCGGAGGAGGTGCTGGTGGAGGTCGGCGGTGCCGGGATGTGCCGCACCGATTTTCAGCTCATCGACGGCTACTTCGACCGTGGGCAGGACATGGGATTCCCGTTCACCCCCGGCCACGAGATCGCAGGATGGGTCGACTCGATCGGTTCACAGGTCCCGGCCTCTGCCGGACTGTCGGAGGGGGACCAGGTGGTCGTCTACGGCGGGTGGGGTGACGGCACGTGCCGTCAGTGTCAAGGTGGAAACGAGCAGATCTGCCCGCAGGGGCACTGGGTCGGATTCGGCGGGCACGGCGGCTACCAGGAGTACGTTCCCGTCCATCACCGCTACCTCATCCCCGTTGCGGGCCGCGATGGATTGACACCGGCGACGTTGGCCCCGTTGACCGACGCCGGCCTGACTCCCTACCGCGGGTTGAAGAAGTTGCGTGCGGCGGGGGTTCTCGGCGCTGGGCGCACTGTGGCGGTGACCGGCATCGGCGGGCTGGGAAGCTATGGCACGCAGTACGCGAAGTTGCTGGGCGGGGGAGCGGCAGTCGTCGCGTTTGCCCGCAGCGACGAGAAACTCAAGGTCGCGACGGATAACGGTGCCGACCATGCCATCAACGTCTGCGACAAGAGCGCCGAAGAGGTTCGCGGCGAACTCCAGAACCTGACCGGCCGAGGCGAAATCGACGCCGTGATCGAGTGTGCCGGATCGGTCGAGTCCATCCAACTGGCCTTCGACCTGTTGGCCACGGAAGGCGCGGTGGCCTCGGTGGGATTGATCGGCAACCGCATCGACATCCCGTTGTTCCCGTTGGTGGCACGCGAATTCAGCTATTTCGGCTCGTTCTGGGGCAACTACAACGACCTGACAGAGGTTCTTGCGTTGGCCGAGGCCGGCCAGATCAGGCACACAGTCACGCCCGTCCAGTTCGACGACATCAACGCCACCATCGACGCGATCGCCGCGGGCGAGGTGTTGGGCCGCGCCGTCGTCGTCTACGACTGAGGCGAGAGGTCAACCATGGCAACCTGGTTCATCACCGGTGCGTCCCGCGGCTTCGGGGCGCTCATCGCGGAGGCGGCGCTGGCCGCCGGCCACAACGTCGTCGCGACCGCGCGCGACGCCGCCGCAGCCCGCGACGCTTTGCCTGACTCGGAGCGACTGCTCACCGCGGGGTTGGACGTCAGCGACGCCGATCAGGCGCAGGCGGCGGTGTCGACGGCGCTCGAAACAGCCATCAGCAACCCGGAGATCCTCGGGCGGGTGCCCGGGTGATCGTCGAGGTCGGCGGGCGACCGGACGCCCCGCTGCGGTTGCCGCTCGGGGCCGACGCGGTGGAGCGGATCGAGGCGAAGCTGAAATCGGTCGCGGCGAATCTGGATCAAGTTCGCGAGCAGTCGATTTCGACGAGCTTTGCCAGCTGATCAGCGCAACGCGTCGTAGATGAGGCTCAGATAGCGTTCCGTACGGTCGCTACCCAGCAGCCCCGAACCCATCTTGTTCATCACGTAGGCGACGGTGGCTCGTTTGTCGGGGTTCATGGTCTCCCACGAACCGCCCCATCCGCCCCAGTGGCAGATCTTGCCCTCGGGGATGTAGGGAAGTGTGGTGGGCTCCGGTAACCCGAATCCGAGGCCCCACTTCACCGGATGGCGTGCGATGACGAGGTCAGGGCCCTCGATCTGCACTTCGAACACCTTCTCCACGGTCTCGGGACGCAGCAGGCGCACTCCGCCGACCGCGCCACCCAACGTTATCGACGACAGGATGCGCGCGAGCGCGCGTGCAGTGGTGTGTCCGTTGACCGCGCCGAAGTCGGCCGCACGCCACGCGTCGGTGTTGGCCGCTGCGGGATCCGGGAAGAAACCGCCGAAGGTCTTCACCATCTGCTCGGTCCACGTTTCCGCCGGTGGAAGCCCCTCCATCGGGTTGTCGGCCGGGACGACCTCGGCGATGCGCTCCGCGTCCTGCAGTCGTGCGCCGATCTGGAAGTCGGCGTTCAGCGGTGCGGCGATCTCGTCGGCGACGAACTGCTTGAGTGTGCGACCCGTGACGCGTCGCACCACCTCGCCGACGAGGTGGCCGAAGGTCATCGCGTGGTATCCCGACGCCGATCCTGGTTCCCACCACGGCGCCTGAGCGGCCAGCCTGGCCGTCGAGGACTCCCAATCGTAGAGGTCCTCGATGCTGTCGATCCGGTCCCAGCCGGACAACCCCGACGAGTGGGTGAGCAGGTACCGAAACTCCACCGATTCTTTGCCGTTCGCGGCGAACTCCGGCCAGACCTTCGCGACCGGTGTCGTGGGTTTGAGCAGACCGCGATCGATCAGCATGAGTCCGGCCAGCGCGGTCACGGTCTTGGTCGAGGACCACACGTTGACGATGGTGTCCGCACGCCACGGTCGGGTGCGGGCAGCGTCGGCGTACCCACCCCAGATGTCGACGACGAGCTCACCGTCGATGTCGACGGCGATAGCGGCCCCCACCTCCTGGCCGTTCTCAATCGCCTTACCCAGCGCTTCGGCAACTTTGTCGAATCGGGCGTCAAAATGCCCTTGGACGGAGACGTTCACATCGATCCCAACGATGTGACGGGCGCGATTATTCGTCAAGGGGTACGTGTCGTCGGAGCCGTCGGTCTCCGACGGCGCACGGAAGATCGACGCCGAACTGGGTTCGGTGGATGTGTTGGTCAACAACGCTGCGGTTGCTCTGCTCGCGCCGGCTACGGAATACACCACCACCGACTGGGATACGACGATGGCCACCAACCTGCGTGGAGTTTTCCTGTGTACCAGGGAATTCGGGCGCGGGATGGTCGATCGTGGATGGGGAGAGTCGTCAACATCGCATCCCAGAACGCCATTCAGGGCATCGGCGGGCACGTTGCCTACTCGGCGGCCAAGGCCGGCATCCTCGGGATGTCGCGTGGTCTGGCCGCAGAATGGGGCTCGCACGGTGTCACGGTGAACTGCGTGTCCCCGACACTCGTCGACACACCGATGTCGCGGGCCACGTGGCCTGACGCGGCGAGGGCGCAGGTGATCGAGAGGATTCCCACTCGCCGCTTGGCCACCTTTGATGACGTCACCTCGACGGTGCTCTACCTTGCGGGTGAGGGCGCAGGCATGGTCAACGGCCACAACTTCGTGGTCGACGGCGGTGCGAGCGTCGCCTTCTGACGGGACACGGTGACCCGCGGCGAGTTGGTCGCAGGGCAAGGGCATTGCAGCCGCTGTTGGCTCGTCATGCCGGGGACATCAATCGACGTCGCCCCGATGAGGTGATCGACGCGCTGACGCAGGCAGGCCTCTTCCGGATGCTCACGCCGCGCCGCTTCGGCGGCTATGCGGTTGCGCCGCGCACGGTCGTCGAGGTCAGCGAAACCCTTGCCATGACCGATGCTTCGGCGGGCTGGGCTCACGCCAATGTCGCGTGGGCTGCTGCCCACGGCACCGAGCAGATGCAGCTTGCGTGAGCGCGCAGACGCGTGGGTGAAAGCTGCGCTGGCGGCAGTGCCACCCGAGTAGCATTCGGCCGATGGCCGACCTGTTGAACGGCATACCCCGCGTGGATCCGACGCGTAAGCCGACGCTGATGCGGCGAGCGGCGGGCTGGATCCTGTCGACGGAACTGGGCTCGGCACTGCACCGCCACCTCATGGCGCCCGCAGACAAACGGCTCATGCACCTGACCGGCGGGCGCGTGCACTTCGGTCGGGGCGTCATGCCGCTGGTGCTGCTGCGCACCAAGGGGGCGAAGTCCGGTGTGGAGCGGGAAGTGACCCTCGCGTATTTCACCGACGGAGACGACGTCGTGCTGATCGCCTCCAATTACGGGCAGGCCAAACACCCGGCGTGGTACCACAATCTGATCGCGAACCCGCGGTGCCAACTGTTCGCCGAGGGTAACGCGAACAGCGGAGGTGTGTTCGTCGCGCGGCCGACCGAGGGCGCCGACCGTGACCGCCTGTACGCGCTCGTCGAGCAGTACGCGTCGAACTTCAGCTCGTATGCCGCCCACACCAAGGGAATCCGTGAGATCCCGGTACTGCGGCTCACACCCGAGCGTCAGTGAGCGGCACGCAACATCCGCAGCTGACCGATCTCGGCCGCGTTCTTGGTGAGCTCCACGTTGAGCCACAGCACGGTGTCGGCCACGGTACGGCCTGATCCCTCACCCCACGGAAACGTCGCGGGCGCAGCGAGATCCGCGCCGGACAATGTCGTGAGCAGGTCGCTCCACTGCTCACCGAGCTCCCGGATCCGTGCGACGGCATCTTCGGATCCGGGCCAGGAGATCGACGAGCGATCCGGTGGCGTGAGACCGCGAACGTGCGCCAAGGCCGTCGACCACCAGAAGATCATGTGCCACGTCGTCCACGCGATCGTGGGGGCGGGAATGGGATCGGGCTCGGTGTCCGGCCAATCGGGCCACCAGCGTCCGCACTCGTCGCGATGTACCGTCCACACCAAAGGGGCAGGCTCCCAGAGGAAATCGTCGTCATCGAGCGCCGCGAGGTGCAGATCGGCCAAGGCCCACGCGAGGTCGAACTGGCGCCGGATCTGCTCGATCACGGCGCGCGCATGACCAGCAGGGTCTGGGCGGAGGTCCCGATGAAACCCTTGCGGTCGAAGATCTCTGCCGTGGTCACCCCGATGCCGTCCGGGCCGATCGAACCGCGGGCGCGAACCGCGAAATCGGAACCCTCGGGCAGACGGTGCAGATGAACGGTGGTGTCGGTGTTCATGAAGATGAATTTTTTCGGATCCAGTGCCGCACCGACGCCGTTGGCCGAGTCGACCACCAGCGCCAACCGCTGCAGTGCCGTCGTCTCCTCGTCGTCGACCACAGGGGTGAGCGGGCTCATCCACACCTCGGCCGACGCGCCTTCGGGCGTCGCCTGGCGCCGCCAGGTGACGGTGTCGAGATATCCGGGCGCGCCCACCCAGTTGTGCGGGACGTCGGCGGGCTCACCCTCGACCAGCGGTGGGTGCCGGTCGGTCGTGACGTCGCTGGTGTCACCGGTGGCCAGCAGCCAGGCGCTGACCTTGGCCACGGCGCGCCATTCACCGTCGGGCCGAGCCGCGGCCATCTCCGCGACCGCGAGCGAGATGCGGGAACCGGGCCGCTCCACCCACGTCCGAACCCGCACGGGCGCAACTGGAATGGCGCCAAGGATGTCGAGCGTCAGGCGGCCGACGCGCAGCCCGGAGCCTGCCATGAGTTCCTCGATGGCCTTGGTCAGCAGCGCGAGCGGTGGCGAGCCGTGCTGGATGCTCTCGTCCCAGTTGCTGCGGGTGTCCGGTGTCGACTCGAACAGCTGGTACTCACCATCGGTGCCCAGACGCCGGTAGTGGCAACCGATCATGCGGCGCCGACCTCCTGCAGCACTGCGTCGGGATCACCGTCGTCGATCTGGTCCGGCCACCCCGGGTACGGCGGCGGGGTGCCACCGAACGCCGGGCACAACGACTGGTGTGCACACCACGAACACAGGCGCGACGGGTTCGGACGGAAGTCCCCGCCGGCGCCCGCGGCCTGGATGGCCTTCCAGATCGCGATCAGGGTGCGCTCGAAGCGCAGCAACTCGTCGTGCGCGGGGGAGTAGTCGAGCACCTGCTTGTCGGCCAGGTACAGCAGCCGCAGCCGGGACGGCATCACCTCACGCGACCGCAGCAGCGCCACGGCGTAGAACTTCATCTGGAACAACGCCTTGAACTCGGCCAGCTCACGCGCGGCGGCCGGTGCCTTGCCGGTCTTGTAGTCGACGACGCGCACCTCACCGGTCGGGGCGACGTCGATGCGGTCGACGTAGCCGCGCAGCAGTGTGCCGTCGGCCAGTTCGACCTCGATGAGCTGCTCGCAGCACTGCGGGTCGAAACGGGTGGGGTCCTCCAACCGGTAGTAACCCGTGAGCAGCGCCCTGGCCTCGCGCAGGAGCACGTCGCGCTCGGCGAGGGATGCGAGTTCGGGGTCGGCGGCGACCACGCGATCCCATGCGGGCTCGACGAGGCTCAACGCGGTGTCGGGCACCCGCTCTTGTGCGGGCAGGCCGTACAGGTCCTCCAGGGCCGCGTGCACGAGCGTGCCGCGCAGCTGCGCGGTGGACCGCGGCTCGGGCAGCCGGTCGATGGCGCGGAACCGGTACAGCAGCGGGCACTGCTTGAAATCGCTCGCGCGCGACGGTGACAGGGCCGGCCGGCGCCGGCCGGCAGCGCCGCGCACGGGTTCCTCACTCATGCCCGAAAGCCTATGACCGGCCGCCGACAAAATTGTGGAACCCCGCGCACCGGGCCCGTCGCGTGTGCTGGCAGGCTGAATGCGTGGCAGGAAACAGACCGACCGGGCCGTTCGCTGAAGGTGACCGCGTTCAACTCACCGACGCGAAGGGCAGGCACTACACCATGGTGCTCAACCACGGCGGCGAGTTCCACACCCATCGCGGCATCATCGCGTTCGACGACGTGATCGGATTGCCCGAGGGCAGCGTCGTCAAGTCCACCAACGGCGACCAGTTCCTGGTGTTGCGGCCTCTGCTGGTCGACTACGTGATGTCGATGCCGCGCGGCGCCCAGGTGATCTACCCCAAGGACGCGGCCCAGATCGTGCACGAGGGCGACATCTTCCCGGGTGCGCGCGTTCTGGAGGCGGGCGCCGGCTCTGGTGCGCTGACGTGCTCGTTGCTGCGCGCCGTCGGCCCTGAGGGCAGCGTGACGTCCTACGAGGTGCGCGACGACCACGCCGTGCACGCCGAGCGCAACGTCGTCACTTTCTTCGGCGAGCGACCGGCCAACTGGAACCTGGTGATCGGCGACGTGTCCGACTACGACGGACCCGAGATGGACCGCGTCGTGCTCGACATGCTGGCGCCGTGGGAGGTGCTGCCCGCGGTCTCGCGCGCGCTGGTGGCAGGCGGCGTCCTGATGATCTACGTCGCCACCGTCACGCAGCTGTCACGGGCCGTCGAGGCGCTGCGCGAGCAGCAGTGCTGGACCGAGCCCCGCGCCTGGGAGAGCATGCAGCGCGGCTGGCACGTCGTGGGGCTCGCGGTGCGGCCGCAGCACACCATGCGCGGCCACACGGCCTTCCTGATCAGCGCGCGCAAACTCGCACCCGGTGCGGTCGCGCCCATGCCGCTGCGTCGCAAACGTCAGATCGGCGGCGGGATCTAGATCTGCTAGTCGTCGCTGCGGTGCAGACCGCGCCGGGTCGACAGCAACTCGAGCTCGGGGTGCGCGGCCACCATGCGTTCGGCCGCGTCGAGCAGGTCCACGACGTGTGAGTGGTCGGCCGACACGACCGCGACCCCGATGTTGGAACGACGGAGCAGATCCTGCATGCCGGTCTCGGCCGCCGACACGACGAGTTTGCGTCGCAGCTCGGCGATCACCGGCCGGATCAGCGAGCGCTTCTGCTTGAGCGAGCGCACATCACCGAGCAGCACATCGCACTCCAGCCACCCGATCCACATGGGGTTCAGGGCGTCGGCGTCGGCGTCGTTGCCGGCTCAGACTGCCCGCCACCGGCCGCGGCACCCATCTCCAGCAGCATGTCGGCGGTATTGCGCGTCAACTGCCAGTCGGGGCCCTTCGGCGTGAACTCCATCGGGAATGTGAACTGCCCGGGCGCATCGCCCTCGCCGGCGGTGACGTGGATGGTCGCGATGACGTTGCCGGAGTCGTTCTCCGACCACGCCAGGTCGGTGGCTTCGAAGTTCAGCGGCGTGAAGCCGTTGTCGGCCAACGCCCGCCCGAACTTGTCGAGGGCCTCGGCGTCGTCCGGGGTGGCCTGCTCGACCAGCCCGACCTTCTCGGCGCCGGGCACGTTGACGTCGGCCAGGCGGTACAGCACCCCGGTGAGCGCCTCCGGGGCCGGCAGTGGGTGCGCGGGCGGCGGAGCGGGCGTCGTCACGACCGCCGACGTCGACGGCACCGTGACGGGCTTGTCGGCCTGCCGGTCGTCGCCACCGCATCCCGATAGCCCGAGTGCCGCCACGGTGACCGTGGCGGCACTCAGGACTGCGATTCGGTTCCGGTTCAACGACCGCCTCAGCCGACAGACGACAGCAGCGACAGGGCCGATCCCTTCGAGATCTGCCAACCGGTCGGGCTGGGTCCCGCCACGAACTGGATGTTCTGGGTGGCGGTGCCACCGGTCGCGGCCGTCGCGGTCACGTCGGCGTAGGCCACCGGGCCCTGCTGGTCGACGTTGTTCACGGTGAACGTCAGCGGGAACTTGCCGTCGGCCGCGGCACGGTTGTACGCGCGGTCGGCGGCGATGCTCTCGACACGCCCGATGCCGCCCTGGATGTAGGGCGCCTTTCCGCTGAACGATCCGCCGGAGGCGAGTGCCTGCAACGTCTGGATCAGCGGGGCTTCGAGCTCGGGAGCCGGCTGCTGGGGCAGCGGCGCGCCGAACACGACCGGCTGAATTGCCGGTGACGTCGACATACCGCTGGATGCAATGGAAGTCACACCCGCCGCTGCGCCGCTCACCACAGCGGCCGCTGCAGCTGCGGTGATGAAGCCGGTAACGAGGGATTTCGGGGTCACGACTGTCCTTTCGATCGGACCTACTGAACAGAGAGGTTAACAGCGGTGCTGGTGTGTCGAGTTCCTAGACCACACACAAAGGCTGAATCGCCGGTAGCGTTGAAGTTGTTACTGCACCAACTTGCGGTGCGGGAGGGAGCGCAATATGAGTGAGTCAGAGCGTTCGGAAGGTTTTCCCGAGGGTTTCGCCGGAGCGGGGTCAGGTTCCCTTTCCAGCGAAGATGCCGCCGAGCTGGAGGCATTACGCCGGGAGGCCGCGATGCTGCGCGAGCAGTTGGAAAACGCGGTGGGACCACAGAGTGGTTTGCGAAGTGCCCGCGACGTACATCAGCTCGAAGCGCGGATCGACTCCCTTGCGGCCCGCAATGCCAAGTTGATGGACACCCTCAAGGAAGCCCGCCAGCAGCTGCTCGCCCTGCGTGAGGAGGTCGACCGCCTCGGTCAGCCGCCGAGCGGTTACGGCGTGCTGCTCGCGACGCACGACGACGACACGGTCGACGTGTTCACGTCGGGCCGCAAGATGCGGCTGACTTGCTCACCCAACATCGAGGTCAAGGAGCTCAAGCAGGGCCAGACCGTCCGCCTCAACGAGGCGCTGACCGTGGTCGAGGCCGGCAACTTCGAGGCCGTGGGTGAGATCAGCACGCTCCGCGAGATCCTGGCCGACGGCCACCGCGCACTCGTGGTGGGCCATGCCGACGAAGAGCGCATCGTCTGGCTGGCAGAGCCCCTCGTGGCGGCCAAGGACCTGCCCGACGAGCCCACCGACTACTTCGACGACAGCCGGCCGCGCAAGCTGCGCCCCGGCGATTCGCTGCTGGTCGACACCAAGGCCGGGTACGCGTTCGAGCGCATCCCCAAGGCCGAGGTCGAGGACCTCGTGCTCGAAGAGGTGCCCGACGTCAGCTACAACGACATCGGCGGTCTGGGCCGGCAGATCGAGCAGATCCGCGACGCGGTCGAGCTGCCGTTCCTGCACAAGGACCTCTACAAGGAGTACTCGCTGCGTCCGCCCAAGGGTGTGCTGCTCTACGGCCCGCCAGGTTGCGGTAAGACGCTGATCGCCAAGGCCGTGGCCAACTCGTTGGCGAAGAAGATGGCCGAGGTCCGCGGCGACGACGCCCGCGAGGCCAAGAGCTACTTCCTCAACATCAAGGGCCCCGAGCTGCTGAACAAGTTCGTCGGTGAGACCGAGCGTCACATCCGGCTGATCTTCCAGCGTGCACGCGAGAAGGCCTCCGAGGGCACCCCGGTGATCGTGTTCTTCGACGAGATGGACTCGATCTTCCGTACCCGCGGCACCGGCGTGAGCTCCGATGTGGAGACGACGGTTGTGCCGCAGCTCCTTTCGGAGATCGACGGTGTCGAGGGCCTGGAGAACGTCATCGTGATCGGCGCCTCCAACCGCGAGGACATGATCGATCCGGCGATCCTGCGGCCCGGCCGCCTGGACGTCAAGATCAAGATCGAGCGTCCGGATGCCGAGGCCGCGCAGGACATCTTCAGCAAGTACCTCACCGAGGACCTGCCGGTGCACGCCGACGATCTCACGGAGTTCAACGGTGACCGTGCGCTGTGCATCAAGGCGATGATCGAGAAGGTCGTCGACCGGATGTACGCCGAGATCGACGACAACCGGTTCCTCGAGGTGACCTACGCCAACGGCGACAAAGAGGTCATGTACTTCAAGGACTTCAACTCGGGCGCGATGATCCAGAACGTCGTCGACCGGGCCAAGAAGTACGCGATCAAGTCGGTGCTGGAGACCGGTCAGAAGGGTCTGCGGATCCAGCACCTGCTGGACTCGATCGTCGACGAGTTCGCCGAGAACGAGGACCTGCCCAACACGACCAATCCCGATGACTGGGCCCGGATCTCGGGCAAGAAGGGCGAGCGGATCGTCTACATCCGCACGCTCGTCACCGGCAAGTCGTCGAGCGCCAGCAGGGCCATCGACACCGAGAGCAACCTGGGCCAGTACCTGTAGGACCCGCGCTGCACCACGAGCGTGCGCGTCTGCTGCCCGGCACGCCGGGATTCGTCAGCAGTTCGCGCACGCTCGTGGGCTATTCAAGGCAAGGCGGTCCAAGTTCTCGATGAACTGCCCGACGAGCAAGCTTCGCGACCGCGAGTCCGTCGGCGTCGACCATGGCGATCGCGCCGGCGCTGACGTGTCTCAGGGCCATCGCGCTGGGTCCGGGTTGGTAGCGCGCGCAGCGTGCGCTCGTCCCGTGAGCCGTCCAGGAGCCGCGTCGAACGCGGCCAGATTCGGCACCGGGTGGCCGTGAGCCGGCCACTGCGCGTCCGGCCATGGCGTTGCCTGCCTCACCGGAAAGACCGGGGTATCCGGGTGCGCCCGTGATTCCGTCCTCCCCACCGCTCACGAAACACCCGGTCGCCCAACGTATCCCATCCCAGGGTGCGACCCGTCGGGGATGCCCGTGTCACGAGCGAATCTGCGTGCGCGTGGAGCTCGCGACACTGACACGTCATTCGGGCAACGTCGCCCTCACCCTCGTCGGCAAATTCTGACGCTGTCGAAAATCGCGATGATCGCGCACTCTCATCGGCCGCGAGCGTGCGCAAAATGTTGCCGACGCGCCGTATTTTCAGCAGCAGACACGCACGCTCGCGGTGCTGGCTCATACCCCCGCAGCGCAACGTCAAACACCGTTGCCCGGCGCTTTTCGGTGACAAATCCCACGATATCCGGCGGGCGTCCAGAAGTAGTACGGTCGTGCGAATATAACGATTCGATAACGACGACGATCTTGTTCACCGCGCGTGGAAACGCGACATAACCGCAGATCAAACATCATGTGGCGACGCGGATTCCGCCGAGGAACGCGTTTGGGGTGGTTGATCCTGCTGTCCCGATGTGATTACGGTTCATGGCACCGATGACTTGTACTGACGATGTTCGCTAACTGTTCGGTGGTGAGTTTCAACTCGATATGCATGTTCTGGAAAGCGCGCCGGGGCGCAAATCCCGGACCCTGAATTTGCGTCCGCCGCAGGGCGACGACGCAATCGGCATCCGTGACATCGCGGAGGCCACGGAAGTGCTCGATCTGAATTCCACTTACGCCTATCTTTTGCTGGCGACGGATTTTTCCGCGACGTCGATCGTCGCCGAATGTGATGGTGACCTGCAGGGTTTCATCACTGGTTACCACCCGCCGCCACGGCCGGACGTGTTGTTCGTCTGGCAGGTCGCGGTGGCGCCCAGCGCGCAGGGCACAGGGCTGGCCAGCGCGATGATCGACGATCTGGTGCAGCGCGTGCGCTCCGATCGCGGTGGGCGACCGATCACAGTGGAGGCCACCGTGTCCCCGGGTAACGCCGCATCACGCGCGTTCTTCGGCGCGTTCGCCCGTCGTCACGGCGTCCCGCTCATCGAGCGGCCTCATTTCGATTCCGAACTCCTCGCCGCCGACGGCGCGCACGAGGACGAGCCGATCCTGCGGATCGGACCGATCGGGGTCTGAGGCGTTACTGCGCCGCAGATCTCGAAACCCGTTATATCTCAACCTGTTTGATCAACCGATTCCATCGGAGGATTTTTTTCGTGTTGCTCGCTGCAAACGCCCAATTGACCGAGTCCGACCTGCCTGAGGTTTTCAGCACCGTCGAGTCCGAGGTCCGTAGCTACTGCCGCGGGTGGCCCGCGGTCATGGAGACCGCGAAGGACTCGTGGGTGACCGACGTCGACGGTCGCCGCTACATCGACTTCTTCGCGGGCGCCGGCGCGCTGAACTACGGGCACAACAACCCGAAACTCAAAGCGCCGCTTCTTGATTACCTCGCCTCGGACGGCATCGTGCACTCGCTCGACATGGCGACCACCGCCAAGCAGCGGTTCCTCGAGACCTTTCAGCGCGCCATCCTTCAGCCGCGCAACCTGGACTACAAGGTGCAGTTCCCCGGGCCGACCGGCGCCAACGCGGTGGAATCGGCGCTGAAGCTGGCCAGGAAGGTGACCGGACGCGAGTCGGTCATCAGCTTCACCAACGCATTTCACGGCATGACGCTCGGCGCGCTGTCGGTCACGGGCAACTCGATGAAGCGCGCGGGCGCGGGCATCCCGCTGGTCCACGCCACGCCCATGCCGTACGACAACTACTTCGACGGCGTGACCGAGGACTTCCAGTGGTTCGGTCGCGTCCTCGACGACTCCGGCAGCGGTCTGAACCGGCCCGCCGCGGTGATCGTCGAAACCGTGCAGGGGGAGGGTGGTCTCAACGTCGCCCGCGTCGAGTGGCTGCAGGCGCTCGCCGACCTGTGCCGCACGCGCGACATCCTGCTCATCGTCGACGACGTCCAGATGGGTTGCGGCCGTACCGGACCGTTCTTCAGCTTCGAGGCCGCGGGCATCGTGCCCGACATCGTCACGCTGTCGAAGTCGGTCAGCGGATACGGCCTGCCGATGGCGCTGACGCTGTTCCGGCGCGACCTGGACGTGTGGGCGCCCGGTGAGCACAACGGCACGTTCCGCGGCCACAACCCGGCGTTCGTCACGGCCACCGAGGCACTGCAAACCTATTGGCAGGACGACAAGTTCAGCACTGAGACCCTCCAGAAGGGTGAGCTGATCCGCGCGCGTCTCGAGGAGATCGCCGACCGGTACGACGGCGTCACCGCACGCGGTCGCGGCATGGCACAAGGCCTGAAGTTCGCCGACACCGAGCGCGCAGGCGAGGTGTGCAAGGCCGCTTTCGACCGCGGTGCGCTCATGGAGACCAGCGGACCCTCCGACGAAGTGGTCAAGCTGCTTCCGCCCCTGACCACATCGCGCGAAGACCTGGAGAGCGGCCTCGACATCCTGGCCGAATCGATCGCAGTCACCTTGAGCTGAGGGAGAACACCAATGATTGTCCGAACCACCGATGAGATCACCGGCACCGACCGCGACGTCAGCGTCGGCACCTGGCGGTCCAAGCGCATCATCCTGGCCGACGACAAGGTGGGTTTCTCGTTCCACGAGACCACCATCGAGTCGAACTCGGTCAACGAGTACCGCTACGAGCACCACGTCGAGGCCGTCTGGGTGATCGAGGGCACCGGCACGCTGACCGACCTCGAGACCGGCGTCGAGTACCCGCTCGCGCCCGGCACCATGTACCTGCTCAACGGGCATGAGCGCCACCGGGTTACCTGCGACCAACAGCTGCGCATGCTGTGCGTCTTCAACCCGCCCGTCACCGGTCAGGAAGTGCACGACGAGACCGGCGCCTACCCGGCGCCGCAGTCGGTCGCCTGAGCAGCGCCACCCGCGCGAGGAAGGAGAGCATGACCACCACGCAGTTCACCCAGACGACACCAACCGCCGAGACGCGCCACGACCCGTACCCGACGCGCCTGTCCCACGCGATCGAACCGATCCCGCGTGCCGACCCCACGGTGTGGGGCAGCGAGGCCGACGGCCCGCTCAACCAGAAGAACCTGGACCACTTCTCGTCGCAGGGCTACCTGGTGCGCCACGGCACCGTCACCAACGACTGGCTGCCGCACCTGCGCCAGGAAATGGACCGCATCGCCGCCGATCTCGACGACGACGATCCGCGCGTGATCCGCGAGCCGGGCGGGTCGATCCGCTCGATCTTCGAACCGCACCTGCTCAGCGACCTTGTCGCGCAGGTGGTCCGGCTCGACACCGTCCTGCCGGTGGCACGCCAGCTGCTCGGTAGCGACGTCTACATCCACCAGGCGCGGATCAACATGATGCCCGGGTTCACCGGGACGGGTTTCTACTGGCACTCGGATTTCGAGACGTGGCACGCCGAGGACGGCATGCCGGCCATCCGGGCCGTGTCGTGTTCGATCGCGCTGACCCGCAACTACCCGTACAACGGGTCGCTGATGGTGATCCCCGGCTCGCACCAGACGTTCTATCCGTGCGTGGGGGAGACCCCGCAGGACAACCACGACACGTCGCTGGTGGCCCAGACGGTCGGCGTCCCCGACGAGACGACGCTGACCAAGGCCGTCGACCACGCCGGCATCGATCAGTTCACGGGAGCCGCCGGGTCGGCGCTGTGGTTCGACGCCAACCTGCTGCACGGGTCCGGGTCCAACATCACACCGCTTCCGCGGTCCAATGTGTTCCTGGTTTTCAACTCGGTCGACAACGCGCTCGAGGAGCCTTTCGCGGCGCCACGACGCAGGCCGGAATACCTGGCAGCCCGTCGGGTCGCACCCGTCACATAGGCTGAACCCATGCAACGGATTATCGGAACTGAGGTCGAGTACGGTATCTCGTCACCGTCCGATCCGACCGCCAATCCGATTTTGACATCGACGCAGGCGGTCCTGGCGTACGCGGCGGCCGCTGGAATCCAGCGTGCCAAGCGCACGAGGTGGGATTACGAGGTGGAATCCCCGCTGCGCGATGCTCGCGGATTCGACCTGTCGCGGTCGTCGGGACCGCCGCCGATCGTCGATGCCGACGAGGTCGGCGCGGCCAACATGATCCTCACCAACGGTGCCCGGCTCTACGTCGACCACGCGCACCCGGAGTACTCGGCGCCCGAGTGCACCGACCCGATGGACGCCGTGATCTGGGACAAGGCCGGTGAGCGGGTCATGGAGGCCGCGGCACGCCACGTCGCGAGCGTCCCCGGGGCCGCCAAGCTGCAGCTGTACAAGAACAACGTCGACGGCAAGGGCGCGTCCTACGGCTCGCACGAGAACTACCTGATGAGCCGGCAGACGCCGTTCTCGGCCGTCATCGCGGGCCTGACGCCGTTCATGGTGTCGCGCCAGGTGGTGACCGGCTCGGGCCGCGTCGGGATCGGGCCGTCGGGTGACGAGCCGGGCTTCCAGCTGTCGCAGCGCGCGGACTACATCGAGGTCGAGGTCGGCCTGGAGACCACGCTCAAACGCGGCATCATCAACACACGCGACGAACCGCACGCCGACGCCGACAAGTACCGGCGCCTGCACGTCATCATCGGGGACGCGAACCTCGCCGAGACCTCCACCTACCTCAAGCTGGGCACCACGTCGCTGGTCCTGGATCTCATCGAGGAGGGCGTCGACCTGTCGGACCTGGCGCTCGCGCGGCCCGTTCACGCGGTCCACGTGATCAGCCGCGACCCGTCGCTGCGCGCCACCGTCGCGCTGGCCGACGGCCGCGAGCTGACCGCACTTGCGCTGCAACGCATCTACCTCGACCGTGTCGCCAAGCTCGTCGACAGCCGGGATCCCGACCCGCGGGCCAGCCACGTCATCGAGACCTGGGCAAATGTGCTCGATCTGCTGGAACGCGATCCGATGGAGTGCGCCGAGATCCTCGACTGGCCCGCCAAACTGAGGTTGCTGGAGGGGTTTCGCCAGCGGGAAAACCTCACCTGGCAGGCGCCTCGACTCCATCTGGTCGATTTGCAGTATTCGGATGTGCGGCTCGACAAGGGGCTGTACAACCGCCTGGTGGCGCGCGGCTCGATGAAGCGGCTGGTCACCGAGCAGCAAGTGCTCGACGCGGTCGAGAACCCGCCCACCGACACGCGCGCATACTTCCGCGGGGAGTGCCTGCGCCGGTTCGGGGCCGACATCGCCGCGGCCAGCTGGGACTCGGTGATCTTCGACCTCGGGGGCGATTCGCTCGTCCGGATACCGACCCTGGAGCCCCTGCGCGGGAGCAAGGCACATGTGGGCGCGTTGCTGGATTCCGTGGACAGCGCCGTCGAACTCGTGGAGCAACTCACCAACTGAATTTCCGAGTCGGTGCGCTATCCCGGGCAATCCGGGTGTCGACCGGTACTGTGGAAGGACCGGCAGGGCAGTTGTGGGCCCGCCGAAGACAATTGCAGGAGGCAGCGATGGCTCAGGAGCAGACCAAGCGTGGCGGTGGCGGCGGAGAGGACGACGATCTCCCCGGTGCTTCGGCTGCCGGCCAGGAGCGTCGCGAGAAACTCACCGAAGAGACCGACGACCTGCTGGATGAGATCGACGACGTCCTCGAGGAGAACGCCGAAGACTTCGTGCGCGCATACGTGCAAAAGGGCGGCCAGTGACCTGGCGCGATAATCAGTCCTTTCCCCAACCCACCCTCAACACAACCGGAATACCGTCTGTCCCCGTGGACCTGTCCTCGTTCTCCGAACTGCTCAGCAGGCAGGCCCCGGAGCTGTTGCCGGTCAATCGAGTCGCCTACGGGACCACCCCGGTCGGCCCGACCGACGCCGTGCCGCACGGCACGACCATCGTCGCGCTGAAGTACCCGGGCGGTGTGCTGATCGCGGGTGACCGCCGATCGACGCAGGGCAACATGATCGCGGGCCGCGATGTGCAGAAGGTGTACATCACCGACGACTACACCGCGACGGGCATCGCGGGCACCGCGGCCATCGCCGTGGAGTTCGCGCGCCTGTACGCCGTGGAACTCGAGCACTACGAGAAGCTCGAGGGCGTCCCGCTGACGTTCCGCGGCAAGGTCAACCGGCTGGCGATCATGGTGCGCGGCAATCTTGGTGCGGCACTGCAGGGCTTCGTGGCGCTGCCGCTGCTGGTGGGCTACGACCTCGACGATCCCCACCCCGAGGGCGCGGGACGCATCGTGTCGTTCGACGCCGCGGGCGGTTGGAACATCGAGGAAGAGGGCTACCAGTCGGTGGGCTCGGGCTCGATCTTCGCCAAGTCGTCGATGAAGAAGCTGTATTCGCAGGTGTCCGACGCGGATTCGGCTCTCAAGGTCGCCGTCGAGGCGCTCTACGACGCGGCCGACGACGACTCGGCGACCGGCGGACCCGACCTGGTGCGCGGCATCTACCCGACGGCGGTGACGATCGGCGCCGAAGGGGCCGAGGAGGTCCCCGAGACGCGGATCGCCGAACTGGCCCGCGAGGTCATCGAAAGCCGCTCCCGTACCGACACTTTCGGGCCCGACGCCCGCCGTGGCATTGATGCGCGAGGAGATTCGTGAGCTTCCCGTACTTCATATCGCCCGAACAGGCGATGCGCGAGCGTTCCGAGCTCGCCCGCAAAGGTATCGCCAGGGGCCGCAGCGTGGTGGCGCTCGCGTACTCCGAGGGTGTCCTGTTCGTCGCGGAGAACCCGTCGCGGTCGCTGCAGAAGGTCAGTGAGCTCTACGACCGGGTCGGCTTCGCCGCCGTGGGCCGGTTCAACGAGTTCGACAACCTGCGCCGCGGCGGCATCCAGTTCGCAGACACGCGCGGCTACGCCTACGACCGTCGCGACGTGACGGGCCGACAGCTGGCCAATGTGTACGCGCAGACGCTCGGCACGATCTTCACCGAACAGGCCAAGCCGTACGAGGTCGAGCTGTGCGTGGCCGAGGTGGCGCACTACGGCGAGACCAAGGCGCCGGAGCTCTACCGCATCACCTACGACGGGTCGATCGCCGACGAGCCGCACTTCGTGGTCATGGGCGGCACGACCGAGCCGATCATCGCGGCGCTCAACGAGTCCTACACCGAGAACGCGAGCCTGCAGGACGCCGTGGAGATCGCGGTCAAGGCGTTGTCCGCGAGCGCAGAGGGCGCCGAACCACGTTCGCTGGGCCCGTCGACGCTCGAGGTCGCGATCCTCGACGCGGGCCGGCCACGCCGGGCGTTCCGCCGGATCACCGGCGCGGCGCTGGAGGCTCTGCTGCCCGAGCAGCCGCAGCAGGCGGACTCAGGCGACAAACCCACCGAATAGTCGCGTCAGGACGCGGTCTGGATGAGATCCAGGGCCGCGTCCTGCTGCGTTGCGACGGCCTTGGCGGTCTTGCGGCCGCCACTCTTGCGGGCGGCCTTGCGCAGCGCACGGCGCTGCCGCCGCGTCGGCAGCGAGTCCAGCACGTCGGCGGAAACGTCTGACAGCCAACCGCTGTCGCGACCGTCGGCAATGCGCGCGGTGACCCATCGGCGCTCGAACGGCAGCAGCGCGAACACGATCACCAGGTAGAACACGAGGCTGCCGACCAGTTTGACGAGCGTGAGCGGGCCGTCGTAGTCGTCGGGAAGCGGTGCGTCCCAGACGAAGTGCATGAGCGGGCCGGCCAGCAGCAGCCCCACGGCCACCGGGATCCGGCGCGCGGCGGGCCAGTCGCGGCGCCCGGCGAACGACGGCAGCAGCAAAAGTGCGCCCACGGCGGTCAGCGACGTGTAGGACCAGTGCGCGGGCACAGCCGTGAACGCGCGCACCAGAAGTGACGTACCCGCGCCCGAGAGATCGGAGTCCAGGCTCAGGATCGCGCTGCTGCTGGCGTAACCGAGATCCTCCATGAGGTCGAAACCGAGGCCGACGAACATGCCGATCAGCAGTGCGTGCGCGATGCGGGTGACGACCGATGCGCACAACACCAGCAGCACCAGGGCGCACATCAGTTTCGAGGCTTCCTCGATGATCGGCGCGCACAGCGACGGGCCCCAGTTCGCCACGACCTCCGGACTGAACACCAGTCCCCACAACGCCTCGAGTGAGGTGTTGCCGGTGATCGCCATGGGCACCGCGACGGTCGCGCCCAGCACGGCGCCTGCGACCAGGACCTGCGGGTAGGGCCGCATGGCGCGGAACGGGTCGAAGCGCAGCAGCAACCACACCATGAACGCCACGAACGCCACCCAGAACGGTGCGAGGGCCAGGTTGGCGTCCAGCGTCTCGTGGATCGCCGAACCCTCCTGGTTGAGCAGGGCGAACGCGCCCGCGGCCAGCGCGATCACGAACACCCAGAACACCGCCGACCCGGGTCGGTACAGCACGGCCGTGCGCGTCGCGGGGCGGGCGAGAGTTGTCGTGGTCATGAGTCACTCCGGGTGATCGAGTCGAGAACGTCGTCGAGGACGGGTGCGGGCCGGTCCGCGGTGCCGATCGCCACCACCGACACCAGGACGTCGCCGTCGGAGAGGAACGCGCACGACCCCGACAGGTCCTCGACGACCACCGCGCAGGGGCGCCCGGTCAGCGATCCGTCGCCCGTGGAGACCGTGCCGGGTGTGAGCGCCGCGTTGCTGCCACCGACACGGCCGCGGCGGATGAGCCGCTCCGTGACCGCGTCGGCGTCGCGTCCGTCGAGGTCGACGACCTCGACGACCACCGCGGACCCGTCGTCGGTGCGCAGTTGCGCACGGTCGCCACCGGCGTCGCGGTACTGCCACCCGGGTGGCGGGGTCATCGCGATCGCCGCGCCGTCGGCGCTGACCACGATCACCTCCTGTTCGCCTTCGAGTTCGAGCCAGTCGTCGGCCGGGCTGACCTCGACGAGGAGCGACGGCACAAGCGGCACCGCGATCAGACCGGCGGCAAGCAGCGCGGCCGCCCGCTTCTGGGTGAGTGGCATACCGGGTATCTCAGCGTGTGCCGGCCAGAATGTGCTGCAAGGCACGCAATTCCGGCGTGTCGCGCACGTTAATTTGGCGCCCGGCCGAGGGCGCCGCGGATCAGCGCGGCGAACTCGTCAGGGCACTCCAGCGGCGTGAAGTGCCCGGCGTGCTCGGCGGTGTGCAGGCGCACGTCGACGAAGTAGTGCTCGAGGCGGTCGGCCCACTCCAGCGGGAACAGCGGATCGTGTTGTGGCCACAGCACATCGGTTGTCGGGTGAATCTTGACCGCGCGGTCCGGCGGCAGCTCGGCCAGCGACTGCGCCACGGTGCCCGCCCCCGCGCGGTACCACCCGAGGGACGCCGTGAACGATCCCGGAAGGGCGTAGTCCGCGACGAGGCGGTCCAGCTCGTCCTCGGCGAGGCGGAAGCCCGGGCCCGACCAGTGGTCCCAGAAATGCCGCACGTACTCGCGCACCGCGTCGGGATTGCCGTCGATCATCCGCTCGGCGATGGGCAGCTGGTGAAACGCCTGGTACCAGTACTCGTGGATGGCGTGCGGGCTGAGCACCCGGTCGCCGACGCCCGGCAGTGGCGGCGACAGCACGAGCGCCTTGACGAGGTGCGGGTGCATGCGCGCGACGCCCTGCGCGACGCGGCTGCCGACGTCGTAGCCGGCCAGGACCACGCCCGTGAGACCGAGTTCGTTGACGAGGCCAACGATGCTCGCGGCCTGCGCGCTAGCACTGTAGAAGTGCTGGACCGACACCGCATGCTTGTCCGAACCGCCGAACCCGCGCAGATCGGGCACGATCACGTCGGCGACGTCGGTCAGCAGGGGGACGACGTGGCGGTGGTCGCGCCGGGTTCCGGGCCAGCCGTGCAGCAGGACCACCGGGGGACCGCCGCGGATCCCGTGTCGGTCGAAGGCCAGTCGGAACCCGTCCACCGGTGCGCTGCGCAACGACATCGGTCAATTCTCATCCGGTTGCCGGATCGATGTGCCGGGTTCGCGGATCGCCCCCGCGCAGAGGGGGATACGGCGCCGAATCGGCCGGATATGGCGCGCGCAAAGTTCTGCTTGCCCACCGATACCGTGCAGCAACCCGTAAGCTCGATGTTGTGCAGCGACGAATCATGGGCATCGAGACTGAATTCGGTGTGACCTGCACGTTCCATGGCCATCGCCGGCTCAGTCCCGACGAGGTTGCCCGCTATCTGTTCCGGCGGGTCGTGTCGTGGGGCCGCAGTTCCAACGTCTTCCTCCGCAACGGCGCCCGATTGTATCTCGACGTGGGCAGCCACCCCGAGTACGCGACCGCGGAATGCGACAACCTGATACAGCTGGTGACGCACGACCGTGCCGGCGAGCGCGTTCTCGAAGACCTGCTGATCGACGCCGAGCAGCGCCTGGCCGACGAGGGCATCGGCGGCGACATCTACCTGTTCAAGAACAACACCGACTCGGCGGGCAACTCCTACGGCTGCCACGAGAACTATCTGATCGTGCGGGCGGGTGAGTTCTCCCGGATCTCCGACGTGCTGCTGCCGTTCCTGGTGACGCGCCAGCTGATCTGCGGCGCAGGCAAGGTGCTGCAGACGCCGAAAGCCGCGACGTTCTGCCTGAGCCAGCGCGCCGAACACATCTGGGAGGGCGTCTCCTCGGCGACCACCCGGTCACGCCCCATCATCAACACGCGCGACGAACCGCATGCCGATGCCGAGAAGTACCGGCGCCTGCACGTCATCGTCGGTGACTCCAACATGTGCGAGGCCACCACGATGCTCAAGGTGGGCACGGCCTCGCTGGTGCTGGAGATGATCGAGGCGGGCGTGCCGTTCCGCGACTTCTCGCTGGACAACCCGATCCGCGCGATCCGCGAGGTCAGCCACGATCTCACCGGGCGGCGCCCGGTGCGGCTGGCAGGCGGCAGGCAGGCCAGTGCCCTGGACATCCAGCGCGAGTACTACAGCCGCGCCGTCGAGTACCTGCAATCCCGCGAGCCCAACACGCAGATCGAGCAGGTCGTCGACCTGTGGGGCCGCCAGCTCGACGCGGTGGAGAGCCAGGACTTCGCGAAGGTCGACACCGAGATCGACTGGGTGATCAAGCGCAAGCTGTTCCAGCGCTACCAGGACCGCTACAACATGGAGCTGTCCGACCCGAAGATCAGCCAGCTCGACCTGGCCTACCACGACATCAAGCGGGGCCGCGGCGTGTTCGACCTGCTCCAGCGCAAGGGTCTGGCCGCGCGTATCACCACCGACGAGGAGATCGACGCAGCGGTCACCACACCGCCGCAGACCACGCGCGCCAAACTGCGCGGCGAGTTCATCAGCGCCGCACAGGAAGCAGGCCGCGACTTCACCGTCGACTGGGTGCACCTCAAGCTGAACGACCAGGCTCAGCGCACCGTGCTCTGCAAAGATCCATTCCGGTCGGTCGACGAGCGAGTCAAGCGGCTGATCGCCAGTATGTGAGCCTTAAGCTGACCCGGTGGCGGTCTCCAAAGTCGAGCGGTTGATGAACCTTGTCATCGCCTTGTTGTCCACCAGGACCTACCTGCCCGCAGAGAAGATCCGCACCACGGTTGCCGGCTACGCCGACAGCCCCAGTGACGAGGCGTTCTCGCGGATGTTCGAGCGGGACAAGAACGAGTTGCGCGATCTCGGCATCCCGCTGGAAACCGGCCGGGTGTCCAAGTGGGACTCCACCGAGGGCTACCGCATCAACCGGGATTCCTACGCGCTGCCGCCCATCGGGCTGACGGCCGACGAAGCGGCCGCGGTGGCCGTGGCGACCCAGCTGTGGCAGTCCCCGGAACTCGTCACCGCGACACAGAACGCCGTGCTGAAATTGCGCGCCGCGGGAGTCGACGTGGACGCCGACGGGGTGGGCGTCGCGATCGCCTCGACCGCGACCCTGCCGGGGGTTCGCGGCTCCGAGGAGGTGCTGCAGAGCCTGCTGTCGGCGATCGACGAGGGACGGGCCGTGCAGTTCGAGCACCGGCCGTCGCGCAGCGCCGACTACACCACCCGCACGGTCGAACCGTGGGGCGTGGTGACCCATCGCGGCCGCTGGTACCTCGTCGGCCACGACCGCGACCGCAACGACACCAGAACCTTCCGGCTGTCACGCATCAGCGCCGCGGCCCGGCCGATCGGCCCGGCAGGGGCAGTGCAGAAACCCCAGGACGTCAACCTGCGCGACATCGTGCGCCGCGCCGTCGCCGAACAGCCCACGGGTGAGCGGGCTCGGATCTGGATCGCCGGCGGCCGGGCGACCGCGCTGCGACGCCAGGCCGTGACCAGCACACCGCGGACAATCGGCGGACGCGCGGGGGAGGAGATCACCGTCGACATCGGCACGTGGGACCGGCTGGCCAGGGAGATCGCGAGCTACGGCAGCGACGCGGTCGCGCTGGAACCGTCGTCGTTGCGCGATGACGTGGTGGAGCGCCTGCGGGCACACGCCGCGGGAGGGGAACGATGAGTCAGGTGTCGACGCGACTGGTGCGGCTGTTGAACATGGTCCCGTACTTCCAGGCCAACCCGAAGGTCACGCGCGCCGAGGCGGCTGCGGCCCTCGGCGTGACGGGCAAGCAACTCGACGCCGACCTCGACCAGCTGTGGATGTGCGGACTGCCCGGCTACAGCCCCGGCGACCTCATCGACTTCGACTTCGTCGGCGACACCATCGAGGTGACGTTCTCCGCAGGCGTGGATCATCCGCTGCGGCTGACCTCGACCGAGGCGACCGGCATCCTCTTGGCGCTGCGCGCGCTGGTCGACGTGCCCGGCATGGTCGACCCCGAGGCGGCGCGCAGCGCGATCGCCAAGATCGAATCCGCGGTCGGCAGCCAGCGCGCCGTCGTCGAGGGCATCACCGAGGACACCTCCGCCGAGCCCGGCGCGGCCGCGACGGTGCGCACGGCCGTGCGCGAGAACCGGGCGCTGACCCTGGAGTACTACTCGGCCTCGCGCGATTCGCTGGCCACCCGCACCGTCGACCCGATCCGGGTGGTGCTCGTGGGCGACAACAGCTACCTGGAGGCGTGGTGCCGCAGCGCCGAGGCCGTGCGACTGTTCCGTTTCGACCGCATCGTCGACGCCCAACTGCTCGACGATCCCGCGGCCCCGCCGCCGCCCGCGGTGGCGGCAGGCCCCGACACGTCGTTGTTCGATGCCGACCCGTCACTGCCGTCGGCCACGCTTCTCATCGGCGCGGCCGCGGCGTGGATGTTCGACTACTACCCGCTGCGCGACATCACCGAGCGGCCGGACGGATCCTGTGAGGCGACGATGACGTATGCGTCGGAGGACTGGATGGCGCGGTTCATCCTCGGTTTCGGCGCCGAAGTGCAGGTGCTGGCACCCGAATCCCTGGCGACCCGGGTCCGGCAGGCCGCCGAAGCCGCGTTGCAGGCCTATGCCGTTGCGTATGACGAAGCCGACGGGGCCGACGAAGCCGCCACACACGGGTAGACTCAGCACCGACGTTCTGGAGGTAACCAAATTGGGTGGTCTACAACCCTGGCACTGGGTCATTGTCATCGCAGTGTTCGTACTGCTGTTCGGCGCGAAGAAGCTGCCGGACGCCGCGCGTTCGCTCGGTAAGTCGATGCGGATCTTCAAGTCGGAGATCAAGGAGATGCAAGCCGAGTCCAAAGGGGACGAGCCCAAGCCGGCCACCCCGATTGCCTCCGAGCGCGTCGACACGACTGCACCCGAGCAACAGTCCACGGACCGGCACACGGCCTGATCGCGGCCGACGAATCCGCCCCGCGGTGATCCGCGCGGGCGGATAGCGGCTCGCTCACGCCTTTCACACCAAGCCTGTGCAGACCCCCGGCATCTTCAAGAAGCTCGATCCCCGGCGCCGCCGTTCACGGGTCAATCCCGACGGCACCATGTCGCTGGTCGACCACCTCCACGAGCTTCGCAACCGCCTGCTGATCTCGGTCGCGGCCGTCGTGCTGACCACGATCATCGGATTCATCTGGTACACCCACGGAGTCTTCGGCTTCCACAGCCTCGGCGAGTGGTTGCGCGGCCCCTACTGCTCGCTGCCCGACTCCGCGCGCGCGAGCATCGCCCCCGACGGTGAGTGCCGCCTGCTCGCCACCGCGCCGTTCGACCAGTTCATGCTGCGGTTGAAGGTCGCGCTCGCGGCCGGTGTGGTGCTCGCGTGCCCGGTGTGGCTGTACCAGCTGTGGGCGTTCATCACGCCCGGCCTCTACAAGAAGGAACGCCGCTTCGCGATGGCGTTCGTGAGCTTCGGCGCGATGCTGTTCATCTCCGGTGCGGTGCTGGCCTACGTGGTGCTGTCGAAGGCGTTGAGCTTCCTGCTGACCGTCGGCAGCGACGTGCAGGTCACCGCGCTGTCGGGCGACCAGTACTTCGGGTTCCTGATCAACCTGCTGCTGGTGTTCGGGATCAGCTTCGAATTCCCGCTGCTGATCATCATGCTCAACCTGGTCGGCATCCTGACCTACGAACGGCTCTCAGCCTGGCGGCGTGGGCTGATCTTCGGCTTGTTCGTGTTCGCGGCGTTCGCCACGCCCGGCTCCGATCCGTTCTCGATGCTCGCGCTGGCGTGCGCGCTGACGGTGCTGCTGGAGTTCGCGATCCAGATCGCGCGGCTCAACGACCGCAGGAAGGCCCGCCGCGCGGCCATGGAGGTGCCCGAGGACGAGGCCGCCGACATCGGCTCGGTGGAACCGATCGAGCCGCCGGCCCCGGTGTCCGGTACGACGGCGGGGCGCGCCACGGTCGATGAAGATGCCACCTGAGGGCCGCCCTGATCAGCTGACCGCGTTCACCGCGCAGCTGCCGTTCACCCTCGACGACTTCCAGGTGCGTGCCTGCCAGGCGTTGGAGAACGGCCACGGCGTGCTGGTCTGCGCGCCGACCGGCGCGGGCAAGACCATCGTCGGCGAGTTCGCTGTGCACCTCGCGCTCGCATCGGGTGGCAAATGCTTCTACACCACCCCGATCAAGGCGCTGAGCAACCAGAAACACAACGATCTGGTGGCCCGGTACGGCGCCGAGAAGATCGGGCTGCTCACGGGCGACCAGTCCATCAACGGCGATGCCGACGTGGTGGTGATGACCACCGAGGTGCTGCGCAACATGCTGTACGCCAACTCGCAGGCACTGCATGGGCTTTCCTACGTGGTGATGGACGAGGTGCACTTCCTGGCCGACCGCATGCGCGGGGCGGTGTGGGAAGAGGTCATCCTGCACCTGCCCGACGAGGTGCTGCTGGTGAGCCTGTCGGCCACGGTGAGCAATGCCGAGGAGTTCGGCGGCTGGATCCAGACGGTGCGCGGCGACACCACGGTGGTGGTGGACGAACACCGGCCGGTGCCGCTGTCGCAGCACATGATGGTCGGCAAGCGCCTGTTCGACCTGTTCGAACGTTCGTCGTCGACGCTCGTCGACCCAGAGTTGTTGCGCCACATCAGTCATCGCCGCGAGGCCGACCGGCTGATGGACTGGCAGCCACGCGGTCGCGGGCGCGGCGGCAGGCCCCAGTTCTACCGGCCGCCGGGCCGCCCCGAGGTGATCACCGCGCTCGACGACGCGGGTCTGCTGCCTGCCATCACGTTCGTGTTCTCGCGCGCCGGATGCGACGCCGCGGTCAAGCAGTGCCTTCGGTCGTCGTTGCGGCTGACCACCAGAGAGGAGCGCGCCCGCATCGCCGAGATCGTGGACCGCCGCTGCTCCGATCTCAACGAGTCCGACCTGATCGTGCTCGACTACCACGAGTGGCGTGAGGGACTGCTGCGCGGCCTGGCCGCCCACCACGCCGGCATGCTGCCGACGTTCCGCCACACCGTCGAGGAACTGTTCACCGCCGGGCTGGTCAAGGCGGTCTTCGCCACCGAGACACTGGCGCTCGGGATCAACATGCCCGCACGGACCGTCGTGCTGGAGCGCCTGGTGAAGTTCAACGGCGAGCAGCATCTGCCGTTGACGCCGGGGGAGTACACGCAGTTGACCGGGCGGGCCGGGCGCCGCGGTATCGACGTGGAGGGCCACGCCGTCGTGCTGTGGCGTCCCGACGACAGCACGGCCGAACCCGCCGAGGTCGCGGGGTTGGCGTCCACCCGCACGTTCCCACTGCGCAGTTCGTTCGCGCCGTCGTACAACATGACGATCAACCTGGTGCAGCACATGGGACCGCAGCAGGCGCACGAACTCCTGGAGCGCTCGTTCGCGCAGTACCAGGCCGACCGTTCGGTGGTCGGTCTGGTGCGGGGTATCCGCCGCGGCGAGCGCATGCTCGGCGAACTGGCCGCCGAGATCGGCGGAAAGGACTCGGCGGTCATCGATTACGCACGTCTGCGCGCCAAGATCGGCGAGCGCGAACGCGCGCAGTCGCGGGCGTCGCGGCTGCAGCGGCGCAGGGCGGCGACCGACGCGCTGGCGGATCTGCGCAAGGGCGACATCATCACCATCACGCACGGGCGCCGCGGTGGGCTCGCTGTCGTCCTGGAGGCCGCGCAGGACCGCGACGACCCCAGGCCGCTGGTGCTCACCGAACACAAATGGGCGGGCCGGATCTCGTCGGCCGACTATTCGGGCGCGTCGGCGCCGCTGGGCTCGATGTCACTGCCGAAACGCGTCGAGCACCGCCAGCCCCGGGTGCGCAAGGATCTGGCGTCGGCGTTGCGGTCGGCGGCCGCGGGCCTGGTGCCGTCGCGCCGGTCGAACCGCGGTGCACCCGAACGTGACGTCGATCCGGAACTGGCCGGTCTGCGTGAGCGTCTGCGCAGCCATCCGGTCCACAAACTGCCCGACCGCGAGGAGCAGGTGCGTATCGCCGAACGCTATCTGCGGATCGAACGCGACAACCTCCAGATCCAGCAGAAGGTCAACGCGGCGACCAACTCGCTGGCCCGCACGTTCGACCGCATCGTGGCGCTGCTCAGCGAACGCGGCTACATCGAGGCCGGCGACGGGGACCATGCGGGCCAACCGCGGGTCACCGACGCGGGCCGGTTGCTGGCGCGCATCTACAGCGAAAGCGACCTGCTGGTGGCCGAATGCCTGCGGGCCGGGGCGTGGGACGGGCTGGAACCCGCCGAACTCGCGGGTGTGCTCTCGGCCGTGCTGTACGAGTCCCGCGGCGACGCGCAGGGTGTCCCGGCAGGAACGGACGTGCCCACCGCGGGGCTGCGGCAGGCGCTGGTACGCACCCGGCGGCTGTCGGCCGCGCTGCGCAGCGACGAGCAGCGGCACCGCATCGCGCCCGGCCGTGAACCCGACGAGGGGTTCGTGACGGCGGTGTACCGCTGGGCCACCACGGGCGATCTCGCGTCGGCCCTCGCCGCGTCCGACATCACCGGGACCGGTTCTCCGCTGTCGGCAGGGGATTTCGTGCGGTGGTGCCGTCAGGTGCTCGATCTGCTCGACCAGGTGCGCAACGCGGCCCCCACCCCGGCGCTGCGCAATACCGCGAAACGCGCGATCAACGACGTCCGGCGCGGCGTCGTCGCTGTTGATGCGGGGTAGTGTGTGGCAACGGTGACAGCGAACAGGACCAAGGAGAAAAAGTGAGCGGACCGCAGGGATCTGACCCAGCGCAGCCGTGGCCCGGTCAGCAACCCGAGCCCGGCCGGGATCAGCCGGCGGGCGGCGAGGCGTGGCAGCCGCCGACCGGCGGTACCGAGGAGCCCACCACCCACAATCCGGCGTGGCAGCCGCCGGCCTACACGCAGCAGCCGCAGCCGCAGTATCCGCAGTACCAGCCTCCGGCTCAGCCCGGTTACGGTCAGCCGCAACAGGGTTACCCGTCGCCCGAGCAGTTCGGCCAGCAGCCGCCGTACGGTCAGCAACCGCAGTACGGCCAGCCGGGGCAGTACGGCCAGCCGGGCCAGCCGGGTCAGTACGGTCAGCCGGGCCAGTACCCGCAGCCCGGTCAGTACGGTCAGCAACCGCAGTACGGCCAGCCGGGGCAGTACGGCCAGCCCGGCCAGCCCGGCCAGCCCGGTCAGTACGGTCAGCCCGGTCAGTTCGGGCCCTACACTCCACCGGGAAGCGCTGACGGGTCCAAGAAGTCGCTGCTGCTCTTCGGTGGCCTCGGTGCCGCCGCACTGGTGCTCATCGTGCTCGCGGTCCTGTTCTTCTGGGTTCCCGGATGGGCCGTGACCACCGAACTCGATATCGACAAGGCCCAGACCGGGGTTCAGCAGATCCTCACCGACGAGACCAACGGCTACGGCGCCAAGAACGTCAAGGACGTCAAGTGCAACGGCGGCAAGAACCCCGTGGTGAAGAAGGGCGACACCTTCACCTGCGAGGTGAGCATCGACGGCACCAAGCGTCAGGTCACCGTGACGTTCCAGAACGACGACGGCACCTACGAGGTCGGCCGGCCGAAGTAGACCGGATCAGTCGGGCAGCTGGTCCAGTGCGGTCTGCAACCGGCTGATCGACGAGGACACCCCGTACGCCGCGGCCAGTTCGGCGACCCGTGCCGGGTCGCCGGCGGCCAGCGGCAGGGTGTCCGTCGGCGTCGAAAACGTCACGGGCGCATCGGTTGCCACCCGCACCACGGTCTCGGCCGCCGCGATGTAGTCGACGGCGCCGAGCAGCTTGGTGCGATGTGCCTTGGACAGACCCGATTTCGGGTCGTGCGCCGCGTCCAGGATGTTCTGCAGCGAGCCGTGCTTGGCCAGCAGGGACGCTGCGGTCTTCTCTCCGATCCCGGCCACCCCGGGCAGTCCGTCGGACGGGTCACCGCGCAGCAGTGCCAGTTCGGCATACGCTGTGCCGGCCCGATCGAGCGGAACCCCGTACTGCTCAGCCACTTCGGCCGGACCCCACTTGGTGGCCTTCGCCAGCCCGCGGCCCAGATAGAGCACGCGCACCTGCGGCGCCGGCTCGTCACGCACGAGCTGAAGCAGGTCACGGTCCCCGCTGACCACCACCACCGGATCGCGTTCCTCGCGCGCCGAGAGCGTGCCCAGCACGTCGTCGGCCTCGAAACCCGCCGCGCCCGCGGTCGGAATGCCGAACGCGTCAAGCAGTTCCAGGATCATGTCGACCTGCGGCGTGAGGTCGTCGGGAACCTCCTCGATGTCCGGCACGCCGTCGGGCTCCGGTTCGGCGACCCGGTGCGCCTTGTACGACGGGATCAGATCCACGCGCCACTGCGGGCGCCAGTCGTCGTCGCGGCACACCACCAGCCGGCGCGGCTTCTCGCGCGTCACCAGTGTGGAGATCGCGTCGAGGAACCCGCGCACGGCGTTGACGGGCCGGCCGTCGGGCGCCTTGATCGACGAGGGCACACCGAAATACGAACGGAACCACATGCTGGCACCGTCGAGCAGCAGGATCGGGGCGGTCAATCGAACCTCCGGCAGCGCATCCGGTGAGGCTACCTCGACGTCGATGTCACACACCACGGCAGGGACAGTCGCGGTCCCACGTATCGTGAATCATGACCTTCGCCGTCAACCGCATCGACCATGTCGTGCTGAACTGTCGCGACGTCGAGGCCACCGTTGATTTCTACGTCCGCGTGCTGGGCATGACCGAGGAGATCTTCGGCGACGGCCGCATCGCGCTGCGATTCCCCGGTGATGCCGACCAGAAGATCAACGTGCGGCCCACCGGCGCGCCCAACTGGCCCACCGGGGTCGTCGACGCCCCCGGATCACTCGACCTGTGTTTCATCGCCGAGTGCAGCGCGGAGGACGTCGGCGCACACCTGCGGGTCTGCGGCGTCGAGATCACCGAGGGCCCGGTGCCCAAGACCGGCGCGCTGGGGCCCATGACCTCGCACTATTGCCGCGATCCCGACGGCAATCTGGTCGAGGTCGCAACCTATCAGCGGCCCGATTAGCCTCGACGTCATGACCATCAGCCGATTCAGCACCGACGTCTACGCCCAGCGCCTGCAGACCGCCGCGCAGGCCGCGGGCGATGCGGGGCTCGCCGGGCTGGTCATCACCCCCGGCTATGACCTGCGCTATCTGGTGGGCTCTCGGGCCCAGACCTTCGAGCGGCTGACCGCACTGGTCCTGCCTGCCGACGGCGACCCCACCATCGTGGTGCCGCGCCTGGAACTGGCCTCCCTCAAAGAGTCGGCTGTCACCGATCTGGGTGTGGCCGTGCGGGATTGGGTGGACGGCGAGAATCCGTACGCGATGGTGGTCGAGGCGCTCGGCGGCCCCGGCCGCAACGCCGCCGTCACGGATGCCATGCCCGCCCTGCACCTGCTGCCGCTGGCCGACCTGCTCGGCGTGGTGCCGGTGCTGGCCACCGACGTGCTGCGACGGCTGCGGATGATCAAGGACGACGCCGAGATCGACGCGCTGCGCAAGGCAGGCGCCGCGATCGACCGCGTGCACGCACGCGTCCCGGAGTTCCTGGTCCCGGGCCGCACGGAAGCCGACGTCGCCGCCGACATCGCCGAAGCGATTGTCGCCGAAGGGCATTCGGAGGCCGCGTTCATCATCGTCGGCTCCGGCCCCAACGGCGCCGACCCGCACCACGAATGCTCCGACCGTGAACTGCGGGTAGGCGACATCGTGGTGGTCGACATCGGCGGGCCGTACGAACCCGGGTACAACTCGGACTGCACCCGCACCTACAGCATCGGCGAACCCGACCCCGAGGTGGCGCGCCGCTACGCGCTGCTGCAGCAGGCCCAGCAGGCCGCGGTCGCCGCCGTGCGCCCGGGTGTGACGGCCGAGCAGGTCGACGCCGCTGCGCGTGACGTGCTGGCCGCAGAAGGTCTCGCCGAGGCGTTCGTGCACCGCACCGGGCACGGCATCGGCCTGTCGGTGCACGAGGAGCCCTACATCGTGGCCGGCAACAACCTGCCGCTGGAGCGGGGCATGGCGTTCAGCGTCGAGCCCGGCGTGTACTTCCCGGGCCAGTGGGGTGCGCGCATCGAGGACATCGTGATCGTCACCGAGGACGGCGCGCAGTCGGTCAACAACCAGCCGCACGACCTCGTCGTGGTGCCGGTGCGGTGATCAGCTGCGGTCCAGCAGCTCCGAGGACCCCAGAACGCGCTCGATCCGCACCTCGATCACCACGCGCCGCGGGTTGACCCGCGGCGTGCGGTAACGCTGCGCGTACCGCAGCTCGGCGTCGCGGACCGCGTCCGGATCCGAGCTCACGGTGGATTTGCCCTCCAGTGACAGCCAGCGCGCGCCGTCGACCTGGCTGAGCACCGCAACGCCGCGCTCCTGGGCGTTGACGGCCTTCTGCGACCCGCCCGTGGTGATGACGCGGGCGATGTGGGTCTTGGGGTCGAACGTGAATCCGACGGCCACGACGTGCGGCGAGCCGTCCGAGCGCAGCGTGGTCAGCATCGCGAGATGACGTTCGGTGAGGAACGCCAGCGCGTCGGTGGTGAGCCGGGTGGTCGCTTTGCCACGTGATGCAGCCATCGGGGTCCACGCTAGCGCAGGTGATAATCGCTGCTGTGAAAGACACGGCTGACACGGATCGTCGTGTCGTGGTCATATTCGGCGGACGCAGCGAGATCGGCACCGAACTGGCGGTTCGGCTGGCACCGGGCAACACCGTGGTGCTGGCCGCGCGCGGCGCCGACCGGCTCGAACCCCAGGTGGCCGCGGTACGCGACGCGGGTGCGGCCGCGGTGCACACCTGCGAGTTCGACGCCGACGACATCGCCGCACACGCCCGCGTGGTCGAGGAGATCGAATCCGCGCACGGACCGATCGACACCGCGGTGCTGGCGTTCGGCGTGCTGGGGGATCAGGCCCGCGCCGAGGACGACGCCGCGCACGCGGTCGCGGTGGTGCACACCGACTACGTCGCGCAGGTCGGGTTGCTCACCGAACTCGCCCGGCGCATGCGCACGGCCGGCCACGGCAGGCTCGTGGTGTTCTCGTCGATCGCCGGGGCGCGCGTGCGTCGCGCCAATTATGTCTACGGTTCGGCCAAGGCCGGGCTCGACGGGTTTGCCTGCGGTCTGTCCGACGCGCTGCACGGCACGGGCGTGCACGTGCTCATCGTGCGGCCCGGTTTCGTCATCGGGCACATGACCGAGGGCATGGAGCCCGCGCCGTTCGCCAGCACACCGGCACAGGTCGCCGATGCCGCGGCCAAGGCGCTCGCGCGGGGCAAGCGCGCGGTGTGGGTGCCGTGGGTGATCCGCCCGATGGCCTTCACGACGAGGTTTGTGCCGCAGGTCCTCTGGCGCAGGATGCCGCGATGAGCGCTCATGCGAAGAGCCGAGGACACCGATGAAGTTGATCATCGTGGTCGGCATCGGCGCCGACGGCATGCCCGGGCTGTCGGCGGCGTCGCGCGACGAACTCGCACGCGCGACCGTGGTGTTCGGCGCGCCGCGGCAACTCGCGCTGCTCGACGACACCGTGACCGCCGACCGTCGTGAGTGGCCGTCGCCGATGCTGCCCGCCCTGCCGACGCTGTTCGACGACTTCGGAGGGGACGTGCACGTCGTGGCCAGCGGCGACCCGCTGTGCCACGGCATAGGCGCCACGCTGATCCGCCTGTTCGGCGCGGACCGTGTGCGGGTGCTGCCGCACGTGTCGAGCGTGACGCTGGCGTGCGCGCGTATGGGATGGACGGTGCCCGACACCGAGGTCATCAGCCTGGTCACCGCGCCGCCGCACACCGCGGTGCGCCGCGGCGGCCGGGCGGTCGTACTGTCGCGGGACGCGTCGACCCCCACCGAACTGGCGCGTCTGCTCACCGAATCCGGCCGCGGGGATTCCGGGTTCACGGTGCTGGAGCAGTTGGGCGGTCCCGGTGAGCGCCGCCGCGACGGCACCGCGGCCGACTGGTCGGCCGCACCCGCGCCCGATGTCGACGACCTCAACGTCGTCGCGGTCACCTACCGGCCTGAGGACCGCAGGGCCCACGCGCTGCCCGACGAACAGTTCAGCCACGACGGGCAGATCACCAAACAGTCGATCCGGGCGGTCACGCTGGCCGCGCTGGGCCCGCGCCCGGGTGAACTGCTGTGGGACGTCGGCTCGGGCTCGGGCAGCATCGCGATCGAATGGTGCCGAAGCGCACCCGGTTGCACCGCGGTGGCGTTCGAGCGAGACGAGCAGCGGCGCGACCGCATCCGCGCCAACGTCGAGGCATTCGGTGTGCGAGTGGATCTGCGGGGTGCCGCGCCCGAGTGCTTCGACGGCGCGCCCGCACCCGCGGCGATCTTCATCGGTGGTGGTGTGACCGGGCCGGGTGTGCTGGAGGCGTGCTTCGACCGGCTGTCCACGGGTGGCAGGCTGGTGGTCAACGCGGTGACGGTGGAATCAGAAGCCGTTGTCGCCCAGTGGTACTCAGAGAAAGGCGGCGATTTGCGGCGCTATCAGCACTATCAGGGTGGGGCCGTCGGAGGCTTCACCGCATGGCGCCCGGCGCTGCCGGTGACCCAGTGGTCGGTGGTCAAGGCATGACGGTCTACTTCATCGGCGCGGGCCCCGGCGCGGCCGATCTCATCACGGTGCGCGGCCAGCGGCTGCTCGGCACCTGCAAGGTGTGCCTGTACGCCGGATCGATCATGCCCGACGATCTGCTCGCGCTGTGCCCGCCGGACGCCAAGGTGATCGACACCGGACCGCTGAACCTCGATCAGATCATCGACGAACTCGTCGCGGCCGACGAGGCCGGGCTCGACGTCGCGCGGCTGCACTCCGGGGACCCGTCGATCTACAGCGCGCTGGCCGAACAGTGCCGCAGGCTCGACGCGCTCGGCATCGGCTACGAGATCGTGCCCGGTGTACCGGCTTTCGCCGCGGTCGCGGCCGCGCTGGGCCGCGAGCTCACCGTGCCAGGTGTCGCGCAGACCGTGACGTTGAGCCGGGTCGCGACGCTCTCGACGGCCATGCCCGAAGGCGAGGATCTGCGCACGCTGTCCGCACCGGGCGCCACACTGGTGCTGCACCTGGCCGCCGCGCAGATCGACAACATCGTCCCCCAACTGATCGAGGGCGGTTACCGCCCCGAAACCCCCTGTGCCGTGGTGGCGTTCGCGAGCTGGCCGCAGGAGGTGGTGCTGCGGGGCACGCTCGCCGACATCGCCGAGCAGATGCACGCGGCCGACGTGACCCGCACCGCGGTGATCGTGGTGGGTGACGTGCTGGCCGCCGAGGGTTTCACCGACAGTTACCTGTACTCGGCGACGCGGCGCCGAGGGAGCAGGCATTGACCGAGACCGCGACGATGCGAGTTCTGCTGCTCGGAGGCACCGGTGAGGCCCGCGCGCTCGCGGCCGCGCTGCACCCCTTACAGCCGGAGATCGAGGTGATCAGCTCACTGGCCGGGCGGGTTCCCGATCCGGCGCTGCCGGTCGGGCAGGTGCGTATCGGAGGATTCGGTGGGGTCGAGGGCATGCGGCGCTGGCTGCGCGACGAGGGAATCGACGCCGTGGTCGACGCGACGCACCCGTTCGCCGCGACCATCACCACGCACGCCGCGCAGGTGTGCGCCGAACTGGGTCTGCCGCACCTCGTGCTGGCGCGGCCCGCCTGGTCGCCGGGTGACGCGATCGTGGTGGCCTCGGACACCGAGGCAGCCGAAGTGGTGGTGCAGCGCGGGTTTTCGCGCGTGTTCCTGACCACGGGGCGCTCCGGGACGTCGGCGTTCCGCGGCGTCGACGCATGGTTTCTGATCCGCGCCGTCACCGAACCCGAAGCCGACACCCTGCCCGCACGCCACGAACTGCTGCTGTCGCGCGGGCCGTATGACTACGAGGGCGAACTGGCGCTGCTACGCGACCACCACATCGACGTCCTGGTCACCAAGAACAGCGGCGGGGACATGACACAGCCCAAACTGGACGCCGCGGCGACGGCCGGGGTGGCGGTGATCATGGTGGACCGCCCGCCGCTGCCTGCCGGGGTGCACAGCGTCACCACCGTCGAGCAGGCCCGCGACTGGGTCAGCTCGCTGCGTCGATGAGGTCCAGGGTGCCCAGTTCGCGGATGGCCTGACAGCCGCGCTGCGCCATCACCACCATCATGTCGTCGCCGCGATCGGTCGACGACGCGAACGCGCAGCCGAGCACCGTGATCAGCGGCGCCTGGAGCATGCCCAGACGGTAATCGCGCCAACAGGTCTCGCGGTCGTACCCCGTGACGCCGTGCGCCAGCAGCGTGCGGTGGTACTCGCCGACCAGATCCCGTTCGGCCGCGGCGCGGTCGGCCGGGTCGAAGCTCGTGGCGGTGAAGTACGACAGGTCACGTGCGGGCAGGCCCGATCCGAGCGTCTGCCAGTCGACCACGGTGACGCGTGTGCGGTCGGGGTCGAAGAGCATGTTGTCGAGCCGGTAGTCGCCGTGCAGCACCGCGAAACGGTCCGGTTCGGCCAACAGCCACGGGGTCACCACGGACATCGACGCGCTGAGGGTCTCGCGGTCACCGATGCTGAGCCGGTCGCCGAGTTTGTCGAGCGTGATGTCGGCGGCCATCTTGGCGATGTCGCCGAAGCCCTTGGCCGAATCCGGTTCCGGCTTGGGCATCGCGATGCCGGGGAAGTTCGCCCACTGCGGGTCACACCACGTCGGCCCGTGCAGATCGGCCAGCGCGCGCACCGCCAGTGCGGCCTCGGCCGGCGAGCATCCGGCGATCTGATCGCCCTGCTCGGCGGGTGCCATGTCGGCCAGCACCAGCACGAAATCTGCTCCCTCACCGGCGATCTCGCAGTGGTAGCAGTGGGGGACCGGGATCCGCACCTGCCCGGCGAGGCTGGTGTAGAACGCATGCTCGGACCGGTAGCCGATCGCGACGCGGTCGCGCACCGTGTCGTCCTGCGACGGCAGCTTGATCGCGAACGTCGTCGGCAGTGCGGAGTCACCCGCATAGGTGACCGTGACCCGGTAGGTGGCCCCGGTCTGCCCGGTGCCGATGGGTTCGGTTGCCGCCGTTGCCACCTCGGTGCCCAGCACGCCCGACAACCAGGACGGCGTGACGTCGACGGGGCGACCGGGAATCGAGACCGCCGCGGTCATCGCGTCTGCTCCGGTTCGCTCGCGTAGATCGCACCCATCCACATCGCTTCGGCACCTTCCAGTAGTTGTCGGCGGGTCAACGGCCCGCCGATGATGAGCCGTTCCAGCAGTCGGTCGTTGAACTCCATGAGCAGCGAGGCCAGCACCTTCGGATCGACACCGTCCGGGGCGCGGCCGCTTTCGCGTTCGGCGGTGATCACCGCGGAGACCGTGGGCACGAACGACTCCCGCGCCGCGTCCCACATGTCGCGGACCGCGCCGCTGGTGCCGCGGGCCTCCAGCATCGCCTGGAACAGGTACCGGTGGTCCTCGGCGGTCCGCAGCACAGCGTCGAGGGTGGCGCGGATGCGTTCGCGCGGCGGGCGTGTGAGGTCGGCCAGGATGTTGTTGGCCGCCAGCAGTGCCTCGTGCATGGGTTCGAGCAGTGCGGCGACCGCGGCGGCCTTGTTCTCGAAGTAGAAGTAGAACGCCGAGCGGCCGACCCCGGCCTGCCGTGCCACCTCGGCGATGTTCAGCGCGTCGAAACCGGTTTTCTGGAGGTGTTCGTTGAGCGCCTCGAGGATCGCGGTGCGTCGTTGATCGCTGCGTTGCGGCTGCCGACGGTCGGTCGGCGACCGTACCGGTGTGCTCGGGCGTACCACGGCTCTCCCATCTCAGATGGTGTGACGCCGGACACTAATCCCGAAACTGACAACAGTCAATGATTGTCGACGTACGTCAGCCGGGGTAGGTGCGCGGGGTGAACACGCGATCCTCGGCGGTGTCGTCGACCGCGGCGCTGTACCACTGGGTCTGCGACGACCCGATGATCAGCAGGCAGCGCATGTCGACCTGTGCGGGATCGAGTTCGGCCAGTCGCACCACCCGCACGCTCTCGCCCTCGCCGGGCCGCGCACCCGACACCGCACGCCCGATGATCACCGGGGTGCTCGGGTCGCGGTGCTCCAGCAGCAGGTCGCGCATGGCGCCCACCTGCCACGTGCGGGTCTTCGACGCCGGGTTGTAGATCGCGAGCACCAGATCGGCCTTGGCGGCCGCCTTGAGCCGTTCGACGATCACGTCCCACGGCTTGAGCCGGTCGGACAGCGAGATCACCGCATAGTCGTGGCCCAGGGGTGCGCCGGCCCGGCTGGCCACAGCCTGCGCGGCCGTCATGGCCGGGATGACGCGCACCTCGACACCGGGCCACTGCTTGGCCTCTTCGAGCACCGCGGTCGCCATCGCGAACACGCCCGGGTCACCCGAGGACACCACCGCGACGGCGTGACCCTGCTGGGCCAGCGTGCAGGCCAGCCGTGCGCGTTCGGGTTCGTCGGTGTTGTCACTGGGATGGTGCCGCTGACCGGGCCGCAGACCGACCCGGTCGAGGTACGGGCCGTAGCCGATGAGATCGGTCGCCGCGGCGAGCTCGCGCCGGCTCTGCGGCGTCATCCAGTCGTGGTCACCGGGCCCGAGGCCCACCACGACGACGCTGCCGCGCTCGGGGCGCTGCTCCTGGCGCGCCATGCCGCCGGGCACCATGGTCAGCGAGAAGTACGGCACCTTGGCGGACTCGACCTCGCCTGCCTGCGCTACCTTCTGCCGGTCGGTGCTCGCACGCTCGACGTAGAACGCCTCGTCCAGGCGCCCGGCCGACGAAAGCGCCTCGCGCACACGGGTGTACGAGCGGCCCAGCTTCATCACCACCGCGGCGTCGGTGTCGGCCAGCCTGCGTTTGAGCTCGTCGGCGGGCAGCGTGCCGGGCAGGATGGTGAGGACCTCGTCGCCCTGCACCAGGGGAGTGCCCGTCGCGGCCGACGCGGCGCTCACCGACGTCACGCCCGGCACGATCACGGCGTCGAACCGCTCGGTGAGCCGCGTGTGCATGTGCATGTACGAGCTGTAGAACAGCGGGTCACCCTCGGCCAGGAGCGCGACGTCGCGGCCCGCCTGCAGGTGGGCCGCGATGCGTTCGGCGGCCTCGGCGTAGAAATCCTCCATCGCGCCGGCGTATCCGCCCGGATGGTCGGTGGTCTCGGTGGTCACCGGGTAAACCAGGTGCTCCTCGAGCTGACCCGGCCGCAGGTAGGGCTCGGCGATGCCGCGCGCGATGCTCTGGCCGTGACGGGCGCTGTGGTAGGCCACCACGTCGGCCTCGCCGATCACGCGCGCGGCCTTGACCGTCACCAGTTCGGGGTCGCCTGGCCCGAGTCCGACGCCGTACAGGGTGCCGTGCTTGTTCTCGCTCATTCCCGCTCACTCGCAATCGCGTTGACGGCGGCCGCGGCCATCGCGCTGCCGCCCCGACGGCCCGTCACCACCAGGTAGGACATTCCCCGCGGACGCTCGATCAGCTCCTGCTTGGACTGCGCGGAGCCGACGAAACCGACGGGCCCGCCGAGCACCGCGGCGGGGGTCGGCGCACCCTCGTCGAGCAGTTCCAGCAGCCGGAACAACGCGGTGGGCGCATTGCCGATCGCCAGGACCGCACCGCCGAGACGGTCGGCCCACAGATCGACCGCGGCGGCCGAACGCGTGGTGCCCATACGGGCCGCGAGTTCGGGAGCGCGGCTGTCGGCGACGAGGGAGACCACCTCGTTGTCGGCGGGCAGGCGCGAGCGGGTGATGCCCGCGGCCACCATCGACGAGTCGCACAGGATCGGTGCGCCGTCCGCGAGCGCGGCGTGGGTCCTGGTGACGACGTCGCCGGTGAAGGCGACATGGTCGGTGACGTCGACCTGGCCGCAGGTGTGGATCAACCGGACCACCACGCGCGAGACGTCGGCGGGGAAGCGGGACAGATCGGCTTCGTCGCGGATCGTCGCGAACGACTGCCGGTAGATCTCGGCTGCGTCACGGATGTAGTCGAGCACCCGCCAACCTTACGGGGACGCGATGCGCAGTCGATATCCGTCCTCCGTGGCGACGAGGACGTCCCCGACGGGCGGGCTGCCGCAGGCCCGCTCACAGCCCACGAAGTGCCGGTGATTTGCCGACGGTTCCTGCGCCGCCGCCGCGGCGTCGGCGCGCACATCGGTCAGTGACTTCGCGCATCCGGGACTGCCGGTGCAGGCGCTGACATCGAGCCAGGGTGAGTTCTCGTCGAACACCAGCCCCATCGGCGCGAGCACCCGCAACGCGGTGTCGGCGACGCCCTCGTCGAGGTCGAACACCAGCACCGACCGCCACGGCGTGATCACGATGGGCGCCTCGATCGCGGCGAGGAACTGCGCGTCGCGCGCGGACAACACACCCAGCGGCACCCCGGCGCCCAGCGCTACACGGCCGTCGCGCTGGGGAATCCAGCCGACGGGCGGCCGCACGGTCGGGGCCCACCGCTGCCCACCTGGTCCGGACGCCGTCAAACCCTCCAGCAGCGGCGCCAGGTCGTCGAGTTCGCCGACGCGCCAGGCCTTTCCGTGCACCTTCGCGAACCGGCGGGCCACGGTGATCAGCGTGGGCACCACGCCGGCGCGGTCGATCGGTACCCCGGTGTCACACCCGCCGAGCAGCAGAGCGCCGGTGTCGGCGTCGAGCATGTGCACCCCGGCGTCGGGGCCGAGACCGGAGATGTCGCCGCGCCCGTCGTCCAGACCGAACAGGAACCGGCCCGGCAACCCGGCCAGCTCGGGCTCGGCCTGGATCGCCGCGTCGAGTTCGGAGACCAGGGCGCCGACGTCGGCGACCCCGCCCGACCGTCCCGTCAGCGGCGAGGCCACGATGTTGCGCACGCGCTCGTGTGTCGGTGACGGCAACAGTCCGGCGCCGGCCAGCGCCGCCGCGGCGGCGTCGGTGTCGGTCAGCCCACGGATCTGGATGTTGCCGCGCGACGTGAGTTCCATTGCCGGAGAACCCAGATCGTTCGCGACATCGGCCAGGGTGGCCAGCTGCGCGGCTGTGATGGCGCCGCCCGCGAGCCGGATGCGCACGAGCGCGCCGTCAGCGGCCTGGTGCACTGTCAGCGCACCGGGGCAGGCGTCCTGGTCACGGGTCCGGGTCATACTCGGACCCATTCTAGGAACTCAGCTCGCCAGGGCGACCGGGCTGTCCACCGGGGAGTAACTCGACGCGTCACCGGCGATGACGCGGCTGCGTTCGCCGTACACGTCGACCGGGATGTCACCGGCCAGCGTGACGCGGTTGAGCCTGCGGTACTGGTCGTCGTAGTCGGCCACCGCGTAGTGCTGCGTGGCGCGGTTGTCCCAGATCGCCAGGTCACCGGGCTTCCAGCTCCACCGCACGGTGTTCTCAAGGCGCGTGATCCGGTCCTGGAACAGCCGGAACAAAGCCGCGGACTCGGTGTCCTTGAGCCCGACGAACGACTTGACGAAATGGCCGAGGAGCAGGACCCGCTCACCGGTCTCGGGGTGCACCCGCACCACCGGGTGCTCGACCTCGTAATAGTCGGATTCGAACCGCTGACGGTAGCCACGCTGTTCCGCGGAGATCGCGCTGTCGGCGTAGTCGAACCGGTTGGTGTGCACGGCCCACAGGTTGTCGGCCAGCGTGCGCAGCGGCGCGGGCAGCTGCTGGTAGGCCGCTTCCGTCGAGGCCCACGCGGTGGTGCCGCCGTAGCTGGGCAGCGTCACCGCGCGCAGCAGCGACGCCTTCGGGATGCGGTCGACGAACGTGACATCGGTGTGCCAGCTGTTGGCCTTGTCGTAGCGCGAGTCGATCGGCAGCAACTGCTCGGCGCCCTCGGCGAGCGTCGGATGGGCGACGGTGGGCGTACCCAACAGCTCGGCGAACTCCAGCTGTCCGGCATCGTCGAGATGGTCCTGGCCGGAGAAGAAGATCACCTTGTGCTCGAGGAGGGCCGCGTTGATGGCGCTCACGGTGGCGGGGGACAGGTCGCCGCCGACGCGCACGCCGTCGATCCTGGCGCCGATGTGGGCCCCGAGCTTGGTCACGGTGACCTGCACCTGACCCGGGTTTGTCGCACGAAGTTCACTCACGCAGTCATTAGGCCCCCGGCGGGCGATCGAGTGAACGGTTTTGCCGGGCGTGATTTGAAATCGTGCGACCATTGACCAGGCGATGCCCGGTTTGCAGAATGCCGCGGGGCGCGTGGCCACAGTGCTCGTGCTCATGGTGGTCGCTGTCGTCGCACTGCGCGGGCATGTCCCCGGCGGCAGCCGCGCCCAGGCGCAGGCACCCACCGATTCTCCGGCCACGTTCGTGGCCGTCGCGGCGCTTCTCACGGTGGGGTTGGCAGGCTTTGCGTTCGCGATTTTCACCGCACCGCGCAAGCCCCGCGTATCCGGTGCCGGCGACGACATCCCCCAGGCCGGTCTACGGGGGCCACGGGCGCGTCTGCGGTGGCGATGGGTACTGCTGGGCCTGGCGGTCCTGATGTGCTGGCTGTCGGTCGCGGTCCTGATCTCCCGGTTGACCGACACGTCTGAACTGCCCCCGCCCCAGGACGGATCGGGGCGTGAAAGCCCGGGCGCGCCGGGCGAGGCCCGGGTACCCGATGATCCTGGGGACGCCACCGCGTTCCGCCTGCTCGCGGTGGCCGGGGTGATCATGTTGCTGCTCATCGCGATCGGGACCATCCTGCGCGCCAGGCGCCGCGCCGCGGCCCACCTGCACCGGGCCGACGACACCTGGCCGGTCTTGCCGGTTCACCCCAGAAACCCGGAGAAGCTGGTCCGCGCAACCGAACTCGGGCTCGCCGAGATCGGGGATCTCAGCCGCGACCCCAGAACCGCGATCATCGCGTGCTATGCGGCCATGGAACAGGGCCTCGCGTACGCACCGGAAGCGGTCCCGCAGGAATCCGACACACCGTCGGAGGTGCTCGCCCGTGCGGTCGAGCATCACGCGCTGAATGCCGACAGCGCAACCGAACTCGTCGAGCTGTTCGCCGAGGCGCGGTTCAGCCCGCACCGGATGACCGAGACGCATCGCGCGGCCGCGGTCGCCGCGCTGCAGCGCGTACACGCCGATCTGCGGAGCCTCGTATGAAACGGTTCGTGGTCGCGGGCTTTGCGTTGGTGGTGTTCGTCGAACTGGCAGCGCTCGCGGTGCCGGGCCGCAGCATGATCGGCTGGGCCACCGGCGCTGCGCTCGCGGTGCTGCTGGTCTCGGTGCGCCTGGCATTGCGCGAAGATCCAGTCCACGATGCGCGCAGCACGGCGTCGGAGGACGCGGCCGAACTGCTGGCGCGCTGGCAGTCCGAGACCGAGATCCTCATCAGCCGAGCCGATTCCACTCGCAGCCAGTGGGACCGCCATCTGCGGCCACGGTTGGCCAGGGAGTTCGCCGCGGCCAGCGGACAACGACTGGTCGGCGACCAGTCGGCATTCCAGGCCACCGGACGGATGCTGTTCGGAGAACGGTTGTGGCAGTGGGTGGATCCCAACAACGTCGCCTCCGCACGGGACGACGGACCAGGCCCGGGCCGCGCGGTGCTCGCGGAGATCCTGCAACGATTGGAGCAGCTGTGACCAGTCAGGCGAACGTGGACGTGGCCACAGCGGCAGCCGCCAGATCGGTGCTCGACGAGATCGAGAAGGCGGTGGTGGGCAAGCGTGACGCGCTCACCCTCATCCTGACGACGCTGCTGGCGCGCGGACACGTCCTCATCGAGGACCTGCCCGGCCTCGGCAAGACGCTCATCGCCCGATCCTTCGCCGCCGCGCTGGGTTTGAAGTTCACCCGGGTCCAGTTCACCCCGGATCTGCTGCCCGCCGACCTGCTCGGCTCGACGGTGTACGACATGCAGTCCGGTCGGTTCGAGTTCCGGCCCGGCCCGATCTTCACCAACCTGCTGCTGGCCGACGAGATCAACCGCACTCCGCCCAAGACGCAGGCCGCGCTGCTGGAGGCCATGGCCGAGGGGCAGGTCAGCATCGACGGCCAGACGCACCGCCTGCCCGCGCCGTTCATCGTCCTGGCCACCGACAACCCGATCGAGTAC